>Ga0079226_10000024_pt1 | contig 95586 bp, 93 predicted proteins | sample Poulit2014_FD_76345 | JGI IMG/M metagenome (GOLD analysis project Ga0079226, IMG submission 76345) | Agricultural soil microbial communities from Georgia to study Nitrogen management - Poultry litter 2014 | ecosystem: Environmental > Terrestrial > Soil > Agricultural land | place: USA: Georgia...
ATGAGCCATTTACTTGGGCTTCAGGGATTAAATCCCCCATCTACTGTGATAACAGATTAATTGTGAGCTATCCTGTAGTGCGTAAATTTATCTCTAAAAATCTCATCAAACTGATCGAAGAGAAATTCCCAGAAGCAGAAGTTGTCGCAGGAACAGCAACAGCTGGAATTCCTCATGCATCATGGGTGAGCGCTGTTTTAGAGAAACCAATGGTTTATGTCAGAAGCTCACCGAAAAAACATGGTCGCGGCAATATGATCGAAGGGATTATCAAACCTGGTCAAAAAGTGGTAATTGTGGAAGACTTAATCTCAACAGGTGGAAGCTCCATCACTTGTGCGCATGCCCTTCGTGAAGCCGGTGCAGAAGTTCTTGGCGTTGCTGCTATTTTCTCCTATGAGTTACCAATTGCCGCTGAAAACTTCGAAAAAGAAGGGCTTCGCTACGCAACATTAAGTAACTACCCCGCACTACTTGAAACGGCGCTTGCAAAGAACATTATTAATGAAGAAGAGCGCGTTGCACTGACTGAATGGAATAAAGATCCAGGTAATTGGGGAAAATAATCCACCATGTTAATGGAAATTGTTGAATATATTGTTCATGCGCTCAATGCATTTTCTGTCATTATTCTCCTTGTAGGCGTTATTAAAGCGGCTTTTGATTTTATTCGTAATGAATTTTCAAAAGGCGATCACTTAGAGATTGCAACAAAGAATAATGGCATCAAAATCTATTTAGGATCCTATATCCTCTTAAGCTTAGAAGTGCTGATTGCCTCTGATATTATCGAGACAATCATGAATCCTTCGATCGAAGATATGTTGATACTTGCCGGCATTGTCGTCATTCGAACCGCGATTTCTTACTTCTTAGGAAAAGAGATCGAAGCGGGAATGGAAGAGCGCGCCAAAGAGGCTGAGAAAGAGTAGTTTCCACAATAAGGTTCAGGCAATTAATCCTTAAAGAGTGTTCTATCATGAGCACTCTTTTTTTATAAGTGTTTTTTTATAAGCGATTTTTGATAAATCATCGTTTATTAGAACTCTTATTCAAAAACACCCGATTAATAATACTATAGCCATTGCACTTTAAAAATCTTCACCCGCCAATTTTCCTTTATTCACTAATCATTCATGATAAAGTCATCAAGATCACAACTTTCCTGATAGGTTTTAATGTCAATTGCCCATTATCTGGGATACTTTATAGAGATTCCCTATCTACACTTGATGCTAACCATCACTTATGAAAAATAATATCCTCTACCTCTTGCTCGCATTTATCGGTGGTTTTACAGATGCAAGCTCCTTTATTAATTTTGAAGTCTTTACGGGCCATTTAACGGGTAATAGTATCCTGAGTGCGATCTATGTCGTACAAGATAATAGGCCGCTATTTTTACTCTCCATCATCGCCTTAATCTGCTTTTTAATAGGTTCGATCAATGGTGCTATTATCAGAACTCGGTTTAATGACCGATTTTCCAGAAGTTTCACGCTCTTTTTAATCATATTATTGCTGCTAGCAACGGTTATCATTCACCGATATATTGGCAGTACTGGTAGCTCTAATAGTAAATTCATGATGATAAGCTTCGTCAGTATGGCAATGGGTATCCAAAATGGCTTTTTTAATCAAACCATGGGCGTTGGCACGCATACGACTTATATTACCGGAATGACCACATCACTCATTAGCGCACTGATGAGAACAACGAAAGATCCCCTTAAAATCCACAATAGTAAAATCATCTTGCCACTACTCATTAGTGCCTTTATTTTGGGTGCTTTTGCGGGTGCAATGATCGCAACGAAACAGGGATTAGCAAGTTATATGGTGATTTTAGGTTTGAGTTTTATCGCGTTCTTTTTGAGCTTTCTGCAAGACTTAACCGATAAACGACCTTCATAAATCAGCTCACTAAAGCTTGCTAAGCGGATGCAAAACCACGAGATCTCTTCTCATAAAGCACCATTAAGCTAGCTATCAATAACGCGACAGCACCGGAGATTGTTGCAAATAATAAGGAGCCTGTCGTCGTCTCAATGATACTCGTGGCTATCGGTCTTAAAATTTGTCCTATCCCATAGGTTAAAGTGACTAATCCCACAAGATTTAAAGTTTTCGGAACACTTAAGCGCCGTGCAAGTGGCATCACCAAAGAGGTGGTTCCCATAAATGTTCCGCCTAACCCTAAAGCACTGATAATCAACAACAGTAATGAATCACTAAAAATAGACAATAATACAAAGAGACTTTGAGTCAATAAATTCCAAAAAGAGCCGACAATGTGCCGATTTTCTGTTCTATGAAGAGCCATAAATAACAACTGATCATTGCCCCGATCCCAACCAATGACCATAAGTGTGAAGTCACCGGCGATGCCGGCAATGATTGTACGATCACGGGCAGATAGGTTGCCGTAATAATATAACCATAGCCCGCAAAACCGTAGAGGATGATCAATGAAATCCATGAGATTTCTGAATGTTGTAATGGTTGAACCTGCCCCTGTTTAGCTGATTCATAAACCGATATAGAAATGGCTGATTGTTCTTTTTTAGGATAAAAAACAAGGATTAAGCAAGCAATAACCGCCGCATAGAACCAAATTTGTAGCGAAGAATCCTGTTGAAAACTTAAGATATTCACCAGTTCATTGCCCACCAAAATCCCTAAACCAACACCAGAGAAAAAAGCAGCCGTCATCAAGCGTGAGGAGAGATATTTAATCACGGTAATAAAACCAAATATAATCGCCGCAGCACTACTGATTCCCGCAAGAAAACGGATAATCAAAACGCCCATAAAATTCGTTGTCATCGACATTAGATAGAGTAATAACACTGTGGATATCACACTCACTATTAAAGAGATTTTAAGTTTTTCAGATCGATGAAATCGCGCAAAAGAGAAGAGTAACGCGCCAAATAGATAGCCCAAATAATTACTACTCGCAATATAAGATAACGCTTGGAAATCAAAAATTCCTTCATTAAACATCAGCGGCATCATGCCGGTGTAGATAAATCTGCCTAAGCCCATTCCCAATGTTAATATCGCAATACGAAATAGATAATGTTTCGCTTTTATCCCCATCTTTATCCTACTTTTCCTCTTCTCATTTTTTAAATGAATCGCTCTTCCCATTCAATATAGCGGAATTACGTTTAAAATAACGCTAAAAATGGGTTTCAGAATGAAACCTATTTTCAAGAGATTGATGAAGTTGATCAAAACGCTCTTTGAATAATCATGCATCGCTCGGAAGAATGTTTGTAAGACTTTATTCATCGTATGACCACAATAACAATATAGTCATTTTGGTTTAAAAGAGCTTTGATAACTGCTGGCGCGGGATTGCTAAAAGAGTGCAACTATTCTCTTCAGCCATGTATCGACCTTTAAATAGAATCTTTAATCAGATAGTTTTAAGCCGATTTCACTATACTTGATTTCCGGCATTATTCTTTACATTTTTACCAAAAAAAATGCTCGGCGGATCACCTTCTGCCGAGCGAAATGATAAAAAATAAGATTTAAAGAAACAATAAATTTCGACTTAAATAACGTAAAGATCTACGTATTCATTGACGGGTATTTCCCAAAGTTTGTCACGATCTAATGAAACATCTAGAATCGCTTTTTGCTGTTTTGCAGGGAAACGTCTTGTCACGTTTGTTCTGAATTTTTCAACTAATACCGGCATTCCTTCTTCACGACGGCGCGCATGTCCAATCGGATATTCCACCATCACTTCATCCAGTTTCGTACCATCTTTTAAAGTAATCGTTAATCCATTGGCGATCGAGCGTTTCTCTGGATCGAAATAATCCTTCGTAAATGCCGGATCTTCGGTACAGATAATACGATCACGAAGGGCATCAATTCGCGGATCTTTGGCAATGTTATCTTCATAATCACTCGCCGTTAAGCGACCGAAAATTAGCGGAACTGCTACCATATATTGAATACAGTGATCGCGGTCAGCCGGATTATTAAGTGGACCTTTCTTATCAATAATACGAATACAGGCTTCATGTGTTCTAATATCAATTCGCTCAATATCATCTGAGGTTTTCCCCATTGCATCAAGTTTTTGCTTTAAAGTCATGGCGCACTCTACGGCGGTTTGGGAGTGGAACTCTGCCGGGAATGAGATCTTAAAGAGCACATTTTCCATCACATAAGTGCCGTAATCACGCTGGAATTTAAAGGGTTTTCCTTCAAATAAGACATCATAAAAACCCCATGTTTTTGCCGTTAATGCGGATGGATATCCCATCTCCCCTTTTTGGGCCATGAGATTTAAACGAACCGCGCGAGATGTTGCATCTCCTGCCGCCCAAGATTTACGGGATCCCGTATTCGGTGCGTGACGATAGGTTCGTAGGGATTGTCCATCGACAAATGCGAGCGATAGCACATTCAATGCTTCTTGACGAGATAAGCCTAAAAGCTCGGAGACTACCGCTGTTGAAGCAACTTTTACCAAAATAACATGATCCAATCCCACTCGGTTAAAGGCATTTTCAAGTGCGATACAACCTTGGATTTCATGCGCTTTAATCATCGCCGTTAAGACTGCTTTCATCGTTAAGGGCTTTTTGCCATTAGCAATTGCCACACGAGATAACCAATCTGCAACTGCCAAAATTCCGCCCAAGTTATCCGAAGGATGACCCCATTCTGCAGCAAGCCAAGTATCATTAAAATCGAGCCAGCGTACCATCATCCCAATATCAAAAGCGGCTTGAACTGGATCTAATTGAAATTGCGTTCCAGGGACTTTCGCACCATTAGGCACCACCGTTCCTTGAACGATCGGTCCCATTAATTTGGCACATTCTGGATAATCTAAGGCTTCCAAACCGCAGCCTAATGTATCAATCAAGCAATATTGCGCAATCTTATAAGCCAAATCTGACTTGATCTCATAATCACGCACATAATCGACAATGGTTTCAAGAACCTCATCAAACTTCTGGGTGACTTCTTGTGTCATATAGTATCTCCTATCAATAATTAACATAAAACATCAAAATAAAACTCATAAAACTCATAAAATTCGATATATCGTAAAATCGGCTGCAATTATCAGATGATTCTTTCTTGCGGCGCTGAAATAATATAAAAACGATGTACTCATCAGAATTAATCTCGTGCTAAAGAGCTCCATAAAACTTCTTAAGCTATTTTCTTCAACCGATATGACACGATTTATTGCGCTGTGAAGCGTTATTTAAAGAAGCCTTCCATTGGGAGATCACCAACTCAAGTGATGTATTAAGATCGCCAATGAAAGCGCTTCAACATGACTACTCGCGCTCAGCAATCGGAATAAATGCGACTTCTTCCGGTCCGGTATATTCAGCGCCAGGACGAATAATCTTATTATCTTTACGCTGTTCTAAAATATGTGCCGCCCAACCGGTTGCTCGTGATACCACAAAAAGTGGTGTAAACATTGCCGTTGGCACGCCCATCATGTGATATGACACTGCCGAGAACCAATCGAGATTCGGGAACATCGCTTTATGACTTTTCATCACTTCTTCAATGCGATCTGCAATGTTATACATGCGTACCGTTCCCGCTTCTTCCGATAACTCTAAGGCAATACGTTTAATCACTTCATGTCGCGGATCGGCAATAGTATAAACAGGATGCCCGAAACCAATAATGATCTCTTTATTGCCGATACGCTCTAAAATATCGACTTCCGCTTCTTCCGGTGAACCGTAACGCTGCTGAATTTCAAACGCCACTTCATTGGCGCCGCCATGTTTTGGACCACGAAGCGCACCAATCGCTCCTGCCATCGCCGAATAGATATCAGAGTTGGTGCCGGCAATCACGCGCGCAGTAAAGGTTGAAGCATTAAACTCATGCTCGGCATAGAGAATCAGAGACGTATGCATCGCTTTTACCCAAGATTTTGCAGGTCTTTTGCCATGAAGCAGATGGAGGAAATGCCCGCCAATCGAATCTTCTTTACTCTCCAGTTCAATACGCACGCCATTATGACTGTAGTGATACCAATACAGTAACATTGAGCCTAATGATGCAATCAAACGATCCGCAATGTCTTTCGCGCCGGCAATATTGTGATCATCTTTCTCCGGCGAGATACAACCTAATAAGGAAACGCCAGTTCGTAAGACATCCATCGGATGTACAGACATCGGCAATGTTTCTAAAGCTTTACGCATCGAAACTGGAATCCCCCGAAGTGCTTGTAGTTTTTGTTTATATAATCTTAATTCATTTTCATTCGGCAGTTTCCCGTGAATCAAGAGATGTGCCACCTCTTCAAATTCACAATGTTCTGCCAAATCCATAATGTTGGAACCTCTGTAATGAAGCTCATTACCATTGCGTCCAACCGTGCATAATTCAGTTGTTCCGGCAATCGTACCAGAGAGTGCTACAGATTTTTTGGGTCGAAAAGTGCCTGACGTAGTCGTCGTCATAATATCCTCCTTCAGGATAAACCTATTGGAATCTTCTATATCGATAATGATTATTGAGGTTGTATTTCGCCGCCGGCCAGATATGGAGAAATCTGCCAGTGATCAAAAACCATCGTCATTAATATTTCAGTGATTCACTTGAGATAAGTGATTAAATAGAGTTTCTTAGCATCAGTTATTATGGTGAAATCTCTACTTCTTCTTCGACGCAAACAGTTGATCGAGTTGATCTTCATAATCGTAATAGCGAATGCTTTGGTAAAGCTCATCACGAGTTTGCATAAGGGGAAGGACGCTCTTTTGAGAACCTTCTTTGCGGATCGTCTGATAGACCGTTTCCGCGGCTTTATTCATGGCTCTAAATGCCGATAACGGATAGAGTGCGATCGCAATGTTGACGCTTCTTAACTCTTCCACCGTAAAAAGCGGCGTTTGCCCGAATTCAGTAATATTAGCAAGGACAGGAACATCCACAGCCTCGGTAAAATTTTGATACATCGACAGTTCCGTAATCGCTTCTGGAAATAATCCATCGGCGCCCGCATCAATATAGGCTTTTGCACGCTCTAATGATGCTTCTAATCCTTCTACGGCTAATGCATCTGTTCGCGCAATAATCATAAAGTCTGGATCTGTCTTCGCATCCACGGCAGCTTTAATACGGTCCACCATCTCATCTAGGGGAACAATCTCTTTATTCGGACGATGTCCACAACGCTTCGCGCCCACTTGATCTTCAATATGAAGTCCCGCAGCGCCGGCTTTAATAAAGGATTTTACCGTTCTTGCCACATTAAATGCAGATGTTCCAAATCCAATATCCGCATCAGCAATCAGCGGCAGATCTGTCACATTGGTAATACGATCGATGTCGATTAAAACATCTTGGAGTGTGGTAATTCCTAAGTCTGGAATTCCAAGCGAACCAGCGGCAACACCGCCACCAGAAAGATAGATCGATTTAAATCCTGCTCTTTCTGCTAATAACGCATGGTTTGCGTTGATCACTCCCATTAATTGCAGTGGGGATTCCTCAGCGAGTGCTTCACGGAATCTTTTTCCTGCTGAATATATGCTCATTATGAGCCTCCTTTGGTGTAACTACATCATGGTTAAAAAATCATTTTTCAATGAATTCTTTTTCAAACATTTTGTTATGTCGGTTCTATTTCTTAAATTTTGTTAGAACTCTTTTCAATAACTTTCGATGCTAGCGTTATCCATAGTTTGTGAGCCCATTTTTATATAATGTCGCTATTTATCGGCTCTACAAGCTATCTCCATATCCTTCATTAATAACATAGCAAACTCAGATAGCGTTTCCCAAATTATAAATATAATAAAACAAGCTTAATTTTGAATAATCCATGTAAAAAGCGAATGTAATCCAGCTTTATCAATGGATTACATTCGCTAAATCTTTTTAAAAATAAATCAATAATAAGAGAACTTTTTATTCAATAATTCTTGACTGCCTATTTTATAGGCACAATTGTTGAATAAAAAACTTATTAATGATAAATGAAATTAGATTAATGGCAGCTTTTTTACAATAGATGTCAATTAACAGCGGCTCACGACAATAATGAACATACACTCGATCAATCATCAGATATCCCCACATCATCAACCATAAATACCGCTGAATCACTCATCTAAAGAATCTTCAAATGCCTCTTCTTCTGTCACTAAACCTTTAATGAAGTCCTCAAAAGTATCGGCGATTGGCGTAATCTCGTAATCCCCTTCCTGATCCACATGCACCACTTTAGGAATTCCCGCTTTACCGCATTCACGATAGTCGAGCATATACATCTCGTGACCAGCATTAGGAGTGCTGGCAAAACAGATTCCAATCTCTGGATATCCCCACTCTTCAATCATAAATTGGTTGCCAATTTCACCACATAATGCATACGCTTCTCAAAACCAATTCCCATAATGTCAGAAACCCAAATACACGCATCTGCAAAATCATCATTATTCGCCAATTTAAAGAAATCACGTTGTAAACTAAATCCATTCTTCAACCGCATCAATTCGATATAAGATGCTGGTAACTTATATCCCCCTAAGGCAGCCTCAACAGCTGCAATTACCTCGTCCGTAGGTATGGGTTCTTCATAATTTTCTTGAGAGTAGGCACTATCATCCCAGAGATCTTTTAAATCATTTACAGTAAAGTATTGCATAGCGTTATCCACATTGGTTGAGTGATGTATCTGACAAAATTAACGTAACGCATTGTATAGCAGAATTGATATTAGAGAGAAACCCGTTTTATTCGGCAATCGATTTTTTACAAAACTTTATGAAACACTCTCCCAAAAATGTGAAAAATACGCATAAAAAAAGCCAAGATATTTTGCCTCATATCTCGGCTGTTTTACAATCAATAGATTCACAAAATAGATTAATTACGGTTCTTGATATCTCGCTGCTTTACCAATTAAAGATTGCGTAATAATTTTTAAAATCACGCCATATGCCGGTAAGAATAGAAGGACTGAAATCCCCATTTTAAAGAAGTAATCGACACTTGCGACTTCCACTAAATGCTCTGCCATATAAGGATCATCAGTTTTAAAGAAGGCAATGCCGAAGAAAGCGATGGTATCTACTAAATTGCCAATAATGCCGGAAAGAAATGGCGCAATCCACCACTGATAATTTTGTCTAAAACGATTAAATACCACGATATCCATCATCTGCCCAATAACATAAGCAGCAAAACTAGCAAAAGCGATCTGAGCAACGCCCCGATTAAATGCCGCAAAAGCCATGGAACCTTGCCAAGCACCACCATCGAATAAGACCGAAATAAGATAAGAGACAATCAATGCCGGAAACATCGTAAAAAAGATGATTCGTCGTGCCGGTGCGGCGCCAAAGATCCTCACCGTTAAATCTGTCGCTAAGAAAATAAAGGGATAACTAAATGCTCCCCAAGTGGAATGAAAGCCAAATAACTCCATCGGAATTTGGACTAAAAAATTACTCGATGCAATCACAATAATATGAAATAACACCAACCAAGGTAATGCTCGGGATTTTTCTTCCGATCTGTATATAAATTGTTCCATGTGAAACCTTTTCTGTTTTGAGATCACGATGACAACACAAAATTAATAAACAGCAACTCTTTGAAATCCGATGATTTTTGAATATTAATGAATGGAGCAAAATTAATATGTCATCTGTCTCTCCTAATGGAGAGAGACTTTGCTAGGTTTAATCTCGTTGAGTTGCTGTTTATTAAATATGAAACTTGTGACAATCAATCATGTTCGTCATGATTAAAATTCGAAGTTTTCTAAACGTCGTTCCGCAACATTTTGCCAACGTGTTTCTGGTTTTCCATAGTTTGCATAAGGATGAATAGAAATTCCACCTCTTGGCGTAAACTCTCCTCGAACTTCGATATAAAGCGGATCCATCAACGCGATTAAATCATTCAAAATAATGTTAATACAATCTTCATGAAACGATCCATGATTACGAAAGCTAAAGAGATAGAGCTTTAAAGATTTACTTTCTACCATCTCAACTTGAGGAACATAGGAGATAAAAATTGTCGCAAAATCAGGCTGATTTGTCATAGGACAAAGTGTTGTAAACTCTGGACAATGAAAGTTTACAAAATACTCACGCTCTGGATGATCATTCTTAAAGGTTTCTAAAACCGAAGGAGTATATTCTGTCGGATAAACAGTTGCTTGATTGCCTAATAAGGTCAAATTTTCAAGCTGTTCTTTTTTAGGTTGTGTCATATCGATTATCAATTCCTAGTTTTTTAATGTGGGATGGTTACGAACCACAGACGCAAACATGCGCCAAAGTGCGGCTATTGTATTTTCTTTACCAGTTAAATACAACGCTTCTTCTGCCTTTCTTTTCACGTTTATTGACAAATGAAAGGATTATGTGTGCGTAATTCTCGATCACTTGCTATAATACTTCGCGCTTAAATTTCTCAAGTATCATCTCAAATTTTCCCACCACACGTTCATGAAAGGATGTTTTATGACACAGCACAATCACGCCCCGATTATCGAGAAAGGGGATCGGAAGACTCTGCTCGCTTCCACATTAGGCTACGCAATGGATGGCCTCGATATTATGATTCTCGCCTTCGCACTAATTCTGATTAAAGCCGAATTTGGTTTAACAGATGCCGAAGGCGGAATGATTCAAACCATCACCTTAATTGGTACCGTGATTGGGGGAATCTTCTTTGGAATGCTGGCAGATAAATATGGCCGTGTTCGTGTTTTTAACTGGACCATTTTGCTCTTTTCTCTCTTTACAGGACTTGCGGCAATCTCAACATCTGCTGAGATGTTCACCGTCTTTCGCTTTATTGCCGGACTCGGACTTGGGGGAGAATTTGGGATTGGGATGACATTAGTCGCAGAAACCTGGCCAGCGAAAAAACGCTCACGCGCCACAGCCGTAGTTGCTATTGGTTTCCAAGTCGGGATTGTGCTAGCAGCATTGGTGAGCCTACTATCTCCTTATATCGGCTGGCATGGGATGTTCTTAATTGGTGCATTACCGGCATTACTTGTTTGGTGGACACGCCGTAACTTACAAGAACCTGAGATTTGGTTACAAATTAAGAAAGAAAATCGCAATAAAATCTCTATAAAACCACTATTTAAAGATACCCGTACAACCTTAACAACATTAGGTTTAGTCATTGCTACGAGCGTCCAAAACTTTGGTTTCCACGGCATTATGATCTGGATGCCAACTATGCTTGCAAAAGAGCATAACTTTACCCTTTCCGGCACATTCTATTGGACTTTAATTACCACCATCGGCATGGTAATTGGAACGCTCACCTTTGGAGCTTCTTCTGATAAATTTGGTCGCCGCCCAACCTATATTTTCTTCTTATTAGTCAGTGCTGCTTTCGTTTGGATCTACTTCCAACAATCGAACTATTATGTATTAATGTTCTTAGGCGCCATCTTAGGATTTTTCGTCAACGGCATGATGGGTGGATATGGAGCGCTACTTTCTGAACACTATCCAACAGAAGCTCGTTCATCAGCACAAAATATTATCTTTAACGTTGGTCGCGGAATCGCAGGTTTTGCCCCATTAATTATCGGAACGCTCGCAATGCAAGATAGCATCAGCTACGCGCTTGGCTTAATTTCTGGTGTTTACCTCCTATCAGCACTGGCCTTTATCTTCTTAATTCCAGAGACAAAAGGCAAACTCCTCGATTAATTATCTTTCCTAGTTGATTGAATTACTTATTTTAAAAGGGCTTTGAATGAAAGAAAATTCAAAGCCCTTTTTACTTTCCGTTTATACTATGACTCAACGATAAGACAATTTATTCAAAATGTTCCCTGATGAACATCTCTCTTTTAAAGACAATCTCTTAGGTGATTTGAATGTTTAAAACATCTTCAAAAAAAGTACTATTATCCCTACTCATTTCTAGTTTTTTGATGCCGGCATTCGCCACATCTCCGCTTGAAAGCTACATTGATCAAACCATTAATCGTCAAAATAATAACGAAAATTCTCCATCAGTAAAAACGACGACAACCGCAGAACAGCTCCTTGCAATGGATCATTATGATCGCCATGCAGCACTGACCAATATGTTAGAAACGGTAGAAGCTGGTGCAGCAAAAAATAATCCTCAAGATCTCTTTCTATTAGGGTATTACTACTATTCTGAAGCGGAAGATAACTCTAAAGAAGAAGATTTCCACAAAGCTAAAGAGTATTTCTTACAAGCTGAAAAGTTAGGTTCTAAAGATGCGATCTATCTTTTAGGAGAACTCTACTATTATGGCGAAGGTGTGGAACAAAATTATCTCACTGCCGCAAAATATTATGAAAAAGCAGCAGCTCTACAGCAAAAAAATGCCGTATTTAGCTTAGGATCACTCTATTTAAGTGGCTTTGGTTTCGATGAAGATCCAGCAAAAGCGGTCGAATATTACCAAAAGGCAGCGGCGCTTCAAGATATTACCTCTATTAATAGCCTCGGATATTTCTATGAATCAGGCGACAATGCAGCAATCGAAGTGGATCTCACTGAATCTGCAAAATGGTATCAACAATCTTGTGATTTAGGGGATTCTCATGGTTGTGACTCTGTCAGTCGCTTAAAAATTCACACACTTAATTTCGATTCAGTGCTCGCAGAGATCGTTCAAAAACATGCTGCATTAAAAGCGACACGTAGATTACCGCTTGTCAGTGCATTTACCACGCTTGATGATTATGATCGTGACATCATGCTCAACGATTATTTACCAGAGATTATTGCGGCATCCCAAAAAAACAATCATGAGGCAATTTATCTTTTAGGTCTTTATCATCAAGGACAAGGGGATGATTCATACGATGAATACGCCTATGGTCAAGCCCGTATTCTTTACGAGAAAGCGATCGACTTAGGTTCGACAGATGCCATCTATGAATTAGCTGAGCTCTACTATTACGGAAATGGTGTAGAACGTGATTATGAGAAATCGTTAACGCTCTACAACGATCCAAAACTCGATAACCATCCAGAAGCCGTCTTTAGCCGCGCGGTACAATATGATACCGGCGAAGGCGTGGAACAAAATTATGAAACATCATTTGCACTCTTCAATAAAGCGGCGGAATTAGGACATACACCATCGATCTTTAACATCGGTTATATGTACGAATATGGGGAGTTTGTTGATACAGATCTCGATGAAGCAAAAAAATGGTATCAAAAAGCCTGTGATAACGATTACAGTGATGGTTGTTATGCCGTTAATATCATCGGTAATAAAGCATCTGACAACTACTCTGAATCCAATCCAGAATTAGAATCGCTCTTCAATGAGATTATGGGGAATGAACTTCCACCAGCGGAGTTAGAACTCACACGTGACAGCATTTTAAATGCTGATCCTAGCGATGCACGAAAATATTTAACCTCTCAAACAGATCTGTTATTGGAAAAAGTGAAGAATGAGCAGAATGTTGAAAGCCTCTTTTTAACAGGCTATCTCTTCTATCTTGAAGGTTTAGAAAATAGTAATGATCATACTTTTGCACAATCTTATGCCTTATTAGAAAAAGCTGCTGAACAAGGCTCAGAAGATGCGCTCTTTTATCTCGGCGTGATGAACTTTCATGGAAATTCAGTAGAAACAAACTATCAACAAGCACTAGAGTTCTTTGAAAAAATTGATCAAGAACATCCCGAGGCACTCTTCTACCTTGCAACCATCTATGATGAAGGCTTAGGTAGCATCGCGAAAGATCAAGAAAAATCTTTTGCACTTTATAACCAAGCCGCAGCATTAGGTCATCCAGATTCAACATACAATGTCGGCTTTATGTATCATCACGGAGAATTTGTGACGAGAGATGAAGTTGAAGCGGAAAAATGGTATCAAAAAGCCTGTGAACTTGGAGATCTTGATGGTTGTGATCAATCAGCAAGATTACGCAGTTATTATCAACCAGAAGAGCTCGCAGCTGAATCATTAGATGATACTGATTTCTTTGAAGAAGAGAATATAGAACCGCAAAAAGAACGTAATCCGATCGAAGGAGGAATGGAAAATCTCTTTGAAGGAATCTTAGAAGTTTTTGGTCCCAAATAAGATTTTAATTAAATAGCGTGGAATCCCATCCCAATGCTATTAACAGAGTTATCCACAACTCATCCAAAGGAGCGACAATTGTCAGCTCCTTTTTTGTGCGTGGATGAATAATCGTCATTTTATGCGCATGCAATAGTAATCTATCAACCCCAAACTCTCTTAAAAAGAGCCTATTATGCCGTAAATCACCATATGTCGTATCTCCAACAATTGGATGTGCAATATGATTCATATGTCGTCTTAATTGATGTTTACGACCGGTTAATGGTTTTAATGCGACTAAAGAGTAGCGTGATGTAGGATATTTGCCTGTGGATAAGTTAAGTTCAACTTGAGCTAATCCTAAATAAGTCGTGAAAGCTGCTTGTGCTTCTTTTTCCCCCTTATCTTTATCGGCAATCTTATCGTGAATGACGGTAAGAGGATGATCAATCTCCCCAGAATCAGTGACATATCCTCGAACAATCGCTAAATACATCTTCTCAACACGATTATCCATCAGTTGCTCTGATAAAAAACGCGCACTCTCGGCAGTGAAAGCAAAGAGTAATACGCCAGATGTAGGACGATCTAAACGATGAACAGGATAAAGATAACGCCCCACTTGATCTCGCAAATGCTGTAAGACAATATCGGTCACCTTTGGATCTAATAAAGACCTATGAACAAACCAGCCACTGGGCTTATTCACAGCTATAATTTCTTCATCTTGATAGAGAATCTCTAACGTTTGCATATCTTCAAGAGATTTCTTTTCAACGGCAACAGCCGAATCTTCTGTATTCATTCCTAAACTCGTCTATATTCAGTAAAGAGGTTTAATTTCACATCATCAGTTAAACAAGCATCTAAGGAATATCTTTTTGATACACAATATCTTGATCTAGTTTTTTACCGCCCATTTTTTGATCTTGCCCTAACGTAATTAGCAGATATTGCGTATCTGTTAACTCATAATAGTAAGGAATCCCCCACGGATCGATCAACATCTCTTTTTGAATATATGGTCCTTGCCAACGCGGATTATCAGAAGGCTCGACTAATGCACTTAACCCTTCTTCATTATTAGGGTAACGCGCATGATCATCCCGATAAATACTCAGCGCACCCTCAATCGATCGCAAGTTTTGATTCGCCGTCGTCAGCTTAGACTCGTCATTAATGCCGAGAACATTTTGCGAAAACATGGTAATTAAGATCGCAACAATCACAGAGAGAATCATCAGTTCAACTAATGAAAAACCTTGTTTGTAAAGCGTCTTAAAAGGGCTGTTAAACATCTGAAAAACTCAATCCTTTTAGGCTGAAGCCGTAATTTTTTGGAATAATTCAAAATAGGAGGGGAATGTTTTATCCACACATTTCGGATCTAAAATTATTAAGGACTCTTTCAATGCTAATAATGAAAATGCCATAGCCATTCGATGATCATCATAAGTTTCAATCTCTACATTCGAGATTAATGTTTCCTGGGGATAAATGACCAATGATTCTGCAGATTCTTCCACCATCACCCCTAACTTTGTTAATTCCGTTGCCATAGCATGTAGACGATCCGTCTCTTTCACCCGCCAACTGCCAATATTTCGTAACGTTGTTTTTTGATTCGCAAAGACCGCTAATGTCGCTAAAGTCATTGCCGCATCAGGAATATGATTACAATCAAGGTCAATCCCTTGAATCACGCCATCTTTCGGTGGAGAAACAATCACTTCATTTTCATGCCATTCAACAACCGCGCCCATTAATTCTAAGGCATCAATAAAACGAATATCACCTTGAATCGAGCTTGTGCCCACGCCTTTAATCGTTAACGGTCCGGCTAACATGCCTAATCCCAAATAGTAAGAAGCACTCGAAGCATCTCCTTCCACGTAGAATTCTCCTGGCGTTTTAAACTCAGCATTATCCGGAATAAAAAAATGTTGGTAATCATCATGTTGAATCTCCACACTAAAGGCGCGAAGTAAAATTAATGTGATCTCGATATAAGGTTTAGAGATTAACTCGCCATCAATCACGATCTCGATTTTTGCTTTTAAGAGCGGTAATGTCATTAAAAGTGCCGTTAAATATTGGCTTGAAACATCCCCTTTAATCGATACTTGATGTGAAGTTAAGTTCCCTTGACCAATCCTTAAAGGAGGATATCCCTCATTACCGAGGTACTCAATCTGAAAACCTAGAGCAGTTAAGGCATCCACTAGATCTTTAATCGGACGTTCATGCATTCGAGGAATCCCCGAAAGTGTATATTCACCACCATTAATCGCGACGGCTGCAGTTAAAGAGCGAAATGCGGTGCCGGCATTTCCAAGAAAGAGATCCGCTTTCTTATTGGGAAAACCATAACCTGTTCCTGTCACCCGAAATGATCGAGTATCTTCATTCAGTAATGTGACCTCAATCCCTAACAGTGCTAAGGCTTCAAGCATACGCTCTGTGTCGTCACTTTTGAGAAGATTGTGGATAACTGTGTCACCTTCAGTCATCGCAGCAAGAAGTAAAATACGATTTGAAATACTTTTAGAGCCGGGAATCGTGGCAATTCCGGCAGCTTTGGTAATTTTGGGTAATAACAACTTTTCCATATCGTTCACATTCTTCCTCAAAAGATCGTAAATAAGCGCAATCTAGCGATATCTTCATGAGATCTATCATGATTTATGCTAATCCTCCAAGATATTAGCATAAATCAATAGAAAGCACCTATTCCCCAAAAAGGCGTTCGAAATGTACAAGTTTTATCTAGAAGTTATCCACAGCTTTGAGGTTAAATCTGTGGGTAAAAAAATAGATCTTATCGCTTGGTAAGATCTATTCTATAAAATTACAAAAAATCCATAACACCGTAAATTATCTATTTTTCAGAATACTTAGTGATATATAAAATATCTTTTACAAAGAATCTTAGATGAGAATTTTGAACAATTAGTGATCAAAAATAGCATTTATAGAATTTTACGGATTATTTTTCTTCGCCATAAACATCATAGGTGAAGTATTTAGCCTCGACTTCTTTGTAAGATCCATCTTCGCGAGTGGCTTTAATAGCGGCATTGAAGCGATCTAACAATTCATTATCCGCTTTACGAATACCCACGCCAACTCCTTCTCCTAACCACTCTTCTTCAAAGAAAGCAGGTCCGATGAATTCAACTTTATCAGCATAATCTTTCTGTAAATAGCCGATATCTAATGGAACAACATCCGCAAATACAAGATCTATACGACCTGTTTCAAGATCCATCATCGCTTCATCAAGGCTACGATAACTACGAACATCTGAAGAGCGTTTGTACTTATCATTCATGTAAATTTCATGAATTGTTCCACTTTGAACACCAATACGCTTTCCTTTTAAACCTTCATCTGTAATTTCAATAGTTTTCCCTGTAGGAATGACGAATCTAGCAGGTGTTTGATAATACTTGTTACTAAAATTAATCGCTTTTTTACGCGTATCTGTAATGGACATCGACGCTAAAATTGCATCAATACGTTTGGTATTGAGTGAAGGAATTAATGCATCAAAATCAACTTGAACGATTTCGCATTTTTGTTCCATCTTTTCACAAAACAATTTTGCCAAATCTGGCTCAAACCCTTCAATAGTTTGAGTTTCTGAAATGTAGCTAAATGGTGGGTATGAACCTTCAATCCCGATTTTAATAACATCTTGAGCCATAACTTGTGTTGCGAGAAGTAATGAACTTCCGATAAATAATTTTTTTAACATACCGATCTCCCAATGATAAAAATACTAAACTTCTTGTCTCTATTTTTTATATCTTAAGTCTCTAAAGATATAAAATGATGATGAGGTAACAGAGTTATCCACAATTTTTCCCTTTTTTCTAGGGATAATCAACCTTTAAGCCATTTTTTTTATGTGAATATCTCTTGATATAAATCTTTGGATGAAGATTTGGATAAATAGCTCTCTTTTTTATCGCATAGTTATCCACAGATTTCTACCGTTTTTGTGCGGATAATTATCCTAAGTTACTCTTTTCGATTTTTCCTTGCATAAAAAAAGCCGCTTGTGGCGGCTTTTTGCTGAATTTTAACAGGATTTCTGGATTAGAGACCTTGTTTTGTATTGAATACTTTTCCTAAGATAATTCCTAAAAGAAGTGCGATCACTGCTGGGATCATCCAGCCCATATCACTATCTTGGTAAGGTAAATAAGCTAAAAGCTCAGTGGCTTTGAGTTTAAATGTTGAATCACCGATATAACCTAATGTGACAGATAGAGCACTAATGATTAGCGTGACTAAAATCGGTAATTGAAATGCGAGATTAGGCATCCCTTTTAATAATCGATCAATGAAGATTAAAACGATTAAAACGATTGTAATCGGATAGATGATTAACAAGATAGGGACAGCACCCATAATGATCGTACTTAAGCCTTGGCTCGCTAAAATGAAGCTAATGAGCGTAAAGATAACGGCATATACTCGGTATGAGATCTTGCTGTAGAGTTCGTGGAAATAACTACTCACTGCAACAATTAAGCCAATAGCGGTTGTTAAACATGCGAGTGAGACGATTAAGCTTAAGAGTACACGTCCACCTTCCCCATATGTTAAACGTGCAACGCCAGTTAAAATAGACGTTCCCATATTACCGCCGGCAGCTTCTTCTGCTGTTAATGGATAATGATTTCCGATCCATGCAAGGCAGATATAGACTAAACCTAACCCCACACCCGCAATCACTGCTGCGATTGCCGATTGTTTAAATACATCTTTTTGTGAAGTTAAGCCTGTGGCTTTTACCGCAGTAATTACAATCATTGCGAAGGCAACTGCTGCGATGGTATCCATCGTTTGATAGCCTTCAGAGAAACCTACAAAGAAAGGATCTTTCGCAAATTGTGGATTAATGGTTGTAATAGGAGTATCTAATTTAAAAAATGCGCTGATAATTAGTAAAACGATAGTAATTAAGAGTGCTGGAGTAAGAATTTGTCCTACTCTTTCCACTAACTTAGAAGGATTGAGTGCAAGATAAAACGCTAATCCAAAATAGACAACGGCAAATCCAATCTTGGAAGTCATTGTTTCAATACCGCCATCTAAAAATGGGAGTACTGCCATCTCATATGACACCATTGCGGTTCTAGGAATCGCAAAGAATGGTCCAATAGTGAGATAGATTGTCACCATAAATAAAATCGCAAATGCCGGATGAATACGTTTTGCTTCAGATCTAAAACCTTCTTCTGAGAAAGATCCAGCGATGATTCCAATGAGCGGTAGACCAACCCCAGTAACAATAAACCCAATAATTGCCGGCATAAAGTTACTGCCACTTAACTGACCTACAGTAGGTGGGAATATTAAGTTTCCTGCACCAAAAAACAGGGCAAATAACATAAACCCTATAAATAATGTTCTTTTTGACATACAAATTCTCTATTAAATTTGAGTTTTAATCGTATTTTTAACGATTGATATAAAAATTAAAACTTAAAAACCAAATTTCATAATTTTTAAATTTTGTTGATCATTGGATAAATGATCGGATCCAAACTGCTATCAAATGAATAAATTCTTGTAGACGTTTATTAATATCATCTCTTTTATAAAGAATAGATGATGATGAGCAGCTATAGTTATCCACAGTTTTTGGTAAAAATCAGTGAATAACTTATCTTAAGCCTATTTTTAACTGTTGAAAAGTCCATGCACAAATATATGGAGGAGTTTGTCGATAAAAAAAGGGAAAGTTATCCACGAGTTATCCACATTTTTGTGGATAACTTATCCTCCTACCTGAGAACTCTTTTTGTGGATAACGCATTTATCTTGTTGATTGAAAAGCATTTAGTTTTGTCGATAATTTTTTAAGAGCGATAGCACGATGAGATATTTCATTTTTTTCTTCACTCGATAATTCACCAAAAGTTTGAGATTTATCAGGAAAATAGAAGAGAGGATCATAACCAAATCCTCCAGAACCTTGGATATTGGGTGTAATAAAACCATGAACTTCCCCTTCTGCTATCAAGGGAACCGGATCTTTTTCATGATGGACGAGCACTAAAACGGCTTTAAAATATGCGGCGCGTTGATTTTCTGTGAGGAACTGCATTTTTTCGAGGAGCTTAGCATTGTTCGCAGCATCGGTGGCTTCATCGCTATATCTAGCGGAATAAATCCCCGGCTCCCCATTTAAATGGGGAACAACAAGTCCAGAATCATCGGCTAAGGTGGGTAAGCCGCTAATTTTTGCGGCATTTCTGGCTTTAATCAGAGCATTTTCGATGAAGGTTAATCCTGTTTCTTCAGGATCGGAGATAATTCCTGCTTCCTTTAAGGAGAGCGTTTCGATCCCGAGTGGCGTGAAAAGTGCTTTAAACTCTGCAATTTTGCCGGCATTATTGCTAGCGATGACAATTTTTTTCATAAAAAACCTGCAATTAATGAATAGAGTGAAATAGAAGAGAGATTCATTGATTGTTATGATTAATCAGATATTTCTAGAGATGAGTGATCATTTTGTAGAAATTTTTATCCCCAAAGCGCGGGATGTTGATTAATACTGAATCTCCAAGATTGATTTTGGTAAGGATTATCAATTTTTATGTGATCTCTTCTGTCAATAATGATGAAAAAAGAGCAAAAAATATTTTTTTAGATTTTAGGATGATTTAATTTTTTAATTATAAAGTTATTAGTCATTAATATTATTCTACGATTTTAATATCATGCCGATCTTCTAATGTTTCTAAAATTGTTTGTAGAGAGCCATACTGTGGGGATTTAAGCCTTGGTTCGATCTCTAATAAAGGCACTAAAACAAAAGCGCGTTCTTGCATAAAAGGATGGGGAACGGTTAAACGATCTGTCAAAATGCTCTCCTCATCAAATAAAATAAGATCAATATCTAATGTTCGAGGTCCCCAATGAATGATGCGTTCTCGATGATGTGCTTGCTCAATCTCTTGCATTTTTGTGAGAAGATCATGCGCAGAAAGGGTTGTCGCGATTTTTATTGCAGCATTAATAAAATCGGGTTGTTCAGGTCCAATAGGGGGAGTTTTATAGAGAGATGATCGATTAATGAGATTAATTTCTGGAATATTATCAATCTCTTTGATGGCGATTTTGATCTGCTCAAGAGGATTATTAAGATTTGAACCGAGGGAGAGATAGGCGATGTGCATAGAAGCCCTTTTTTAATAATTAAAATATATATCTTGCATTTAGTGGAATTTCCGCTTAATGTTAGAAGCTGTCTACCTGAAATTGATGCGTAGACAGTTTCTATTTTTAAATATGATTTTAAATCATATAGATTTATTTTTGAGGTTTTTTATGCGTATTGGAACTGTAAAATGGTTCAATGAATCCAAAGGATTCGGTTTTATCACTCCTGATGACGGTGGTGCAGATGTATTCGTACATTTCTCTACAATCCAAGGTGATGGCTTTCGTACTTTAGCGGAAGGTCAAAAAGTTGAGTTTGAAGCGAAAGAGTCAGATCGTGGTCTTCAAACAACTGTTTGCAAACCTGCTTAATATTTTAAGTAAGAGAGTCTAGGAGTTAGTTGTTCCATTGAATTGTTAGTTATGCATTTTTAATTAGTAACCTCTAGAACAAAAATAACCGGACACAAAAAAAGCCTCTAATTTTTATTAGAGGCTTTTTTCTTATCTAGAGATAATTGATCATTACATATTAGAAATCATCACATCGCCAAATTCGCTTGTAGAGACTTGTGTCGCATCTTTCATCATCTTAGCGAAGTCAGCAGTCACTTTCTTCGAAGAGATCGCCCCATTTAACGCTTTAACGACTAAATCAGCAGCTTCAGTCCAACCTAAATGACGTAACATCATTTCTGCAGATAAAATCATGGAACCTGGGTTCACAATATTTTTGCCGGCGATGTCAGGTGCTGTTCCGTGAGTTGCTTCAAAGATCGCGATCGAATCGGAAAGGTTCGCGCCTGGCGCAATACCAATACCGCCAACTTGTGCTGCGAGCGCATCAGAGATGTAGTCACCATTTAAGTTTAATGTTGCGACAACACTGTATTTTTCTGGTTCAAATAGAATACGTTGTAAGAATGCATCAGCAATACTATCTTTAATCGTAATCATATTCCCTGTTTTAGGGTTTTTGAATTCACACCATGGACCATTACCGATTAAGGTTGCCCCAAACTCTTCACGGGCAAGCTCATATCCCCAATCACGGAAACCACCCTCTGTGAATTTCATGATGTTGCCTTTGTGAACGAGTGTCACATTGGGTTTATCATTGTCAATCGCATATTGGATAGCTTTACGAACTAAACGTTTAGTGCCTTCTTCTGAGACTGGTTTAATTCCGATTCCTGAAGTTTCTGGGAAACGAATTTTGTTAACGCCCATTTCACCTTGTAAGAAATCAATGACTTTTTTCGCTTCAGGGGAACCCGCTTCCCATTCGGTACCTGCATAGATATCTTCTGAGTTTTCACGGAAGATTACCATATCTACTTTTTCTGGTTCTTTCACAGGTGAAGGAACTCCTTGGAAGTACTGTACAGGACGCATACAGAGATAAAGGTCAAGGGTTTGACGCATTGTCACGTTTAATGAACGAATGCCGCCGCCAACAGGGGTTGTTAAAGGACCTTTGATTGAAACGATGAAATCTTTTAGTGCTTCTAAAGTTTCTTTTGGTAACCACTCATCTTTACCATAAACTTTTGTTGATTTTTCACCGGCATAAACTTCCATCCAAGCGATTTTCTTTGCATTACCGTATGCTTTTTCCACGGCAGCATCGATCACTTTTTTCATCACAGGCGTGATTTCAGCACCCACTTCATCTCCTTCAACAAAAGGGATGATAGGATGATTAGGAACATTGAGAGAAAAATCCTTATTAATGGTAATTTTCTCGCCCTGTGGTACAACAATATGTTGATAACTCATAAAACCCTCCAAAAAATAAAATCAAAAATTAAAAAAGTGAATCTCAATTAAAAATTAACTTTGTTGGATGATGCGTTTTGGGCCAATTGAGGTTGGCGTATTTGGCGCACCGATCCCTAAAAATTGGTTATCGTCACTGTAGAGGCGATATAAATTACTATCGAGTGTACCTTCAATTCGTATCCTTTGTCCATGAAGAATACGGGCGGTATCTTCTTGGTTGAATGTGAGGATTGGCAAGTCTGTGACTGCTCGATCAATTGGGAGTAAGAGCGCATCTAAACTATCTAATTGATCTGCCAATGCTTCTATTTCTGAAAATGGCACCAACGTCTCATTTTCAAAAGGATGAATCGTGATACGGCGGAGCATGGTTAAGTGCCCAAGTGTTTCGAGAGCTTTCGCAATATCTTCAGCTAATACTCGAACATAAGTCCCTTTTGAACAGGTGACTGTTGCCGTAAAGGAGGTTGATGTAATTTCATCAAGAGATAAAGCATGAATTATAATGCGCCGTGCTTGACGTTCAACTTCAATGCCTTCTCTTGCTAACTCATACAGCCGTTTCCCTTCATGATGAAGGGCAGAAACCATCGGCGGTACTTGCTCGATCTCCCCTAGAAATCTTGCAAATGTTGCCTCTAATTGTTCTCTTGTAAGATTTTGCGGGATGGTTACTGTGTCAATAACCTCACCTTCTGCATCGCCTGTCGAGGTTTTTTCGCCTAATTGACAGGTGAATTGGTATGTTTTGTGGTTATCGAGTAACTGTCCTGCAAATTTAGTCGCTTCTCCAAAACAGATCGGTAACATGCCGGTTGCCATAGGGTCTAATGTGCCACTATGACCTGCTTTTTCGGCATTGAAGATTCTCTTAACTCTTTGAAGAATATTGTTACTCGTCATGCCTTTAGGTTTATCTAAAAGCAAAATGCCGTCAATATGACGGCGTTTATGTTTAATCTTCTGATTCATCTGTGCGACTTTTCTCTGCTTTTATTTCATCGGAACGAATGGCTTCTGTAATTAAGGAAGTCATCTTATTGCTCTTTTCAAGGAGATCATCGTAGATAAAATGGAAACGAGGAATAGTCCGTAAGCGTAATATTTTACCTAATTGACGGCGAAACTCTGGTCCATACTCGTGGAGTAGATCGATGACATCCCCGCGCTCTTCTTCCGGACCTAAGTAGGTCACGTAGACTTTTGCTTGGGAAAAGTCACGAACGGTCTCCACGAGTGTGATGGAAACCATCATCGCGCGTGAATCACTGATTTCTTTGCGAATTAGCATTGAGAGCTCCTGACGAAGCTGCTCATCAATGCGTTTTAAACGTGAATTATTACTCATTATAGTTTGCGTTCTACTTCAACAGTTTCAAATACTTCGATTTGGTCACCTGTGCGAACATCATTATAGTTCTTCACACCGATACCACACTCAATACCTGCGCGAACTTCATTAACGTCATCCTTGAAGCGACGTAATGATTCAAGTTCACCTTCATAGATCACAATGTTATCACGAAGGACACGAATTGGGCTATGACGTTTGATTAAACCTTCCGTAACCATACAACCAGCAATCGCTCCAAGTTTTGGTGATTTAAAGACATCACGAACTTCAGCAATACCGATAATTTGTTCTTTAAATTGCGGTGCAAGTTTACCAATTAATGCTTTCGTTACTTCATCAATGACATCATAGATGACGCTATAGTAGTAAAGTGATAAGCCTTCATCTTCAATAATCTTACGCGCGCTATTATCCGCACGGACGTTAAATCCAATGACTAGCGCATCTGATGAAACGGCTAAGTTTGCATCTGATTCTGTAATACCACCCACGCCACTTGCAACAACAGAAACGGTTACTTCATCATTTGATAATTCATGAAGTGCGTTAACAATAGCTTCAATAGAACCTTGAACGTCGGCTTTAAGTACAATGTTAAGACGTTTTGTTTCTGCTTCGCCCATTGAACTAAAGAGATTTTCAAGTTTTGATTTGTGTTGTCTTGCTAATTTGATTTCACGGAATTTACCTTGACGGAATAGCGCGATTTCACGTGCTTTACGTTCATCAGGAACGACCATGACTTCATCACCGGCATTTGGAACACCTGATAAACCGATTACTTCAACAGGAATCGATGGTGATGCACTATCAACTTGTTGACCATTTTCATCGATCAATGCTCTTACGCGGCCATATTCATAACCGGCAAGGAGGATATCTCCTTTTTTGAGACAACCTGATTGAACGAGAATAGAAGCAACAGGACCACGACCACGATCGAGTTTTGATTCAATAACAGAACCACGAGCAGGGCCTTCTGCAATTGCTTTGAGTTCGAGAACTTCTGCTTGAACAAGAATTTGATCGAGTAAATGATCAATTCCTTCTCCTGTTTTTGAAGAAACAAAAGCAAAGAGGTTTTCTCCGCCCCATTCTTCAGAAACAATGCCGTACTGTGTCAGTTCTGACATGATACGATCTTTGTCAGCAGTAGGTTTGTCTACTTTCGTAACAGCAACAATTACCGGCGTATTCGATGCTTTCGCATGCTGAATTCCTTCGATTGTTTGTGGCATGATGCCATCATCTGCCGCGATAACAAGAACGACGATATCGGTAACTTTTGCACCACGAGCACGCATTGCAGCGAACGCACTGTGTCCCGGAGTATCAAGGAATGAGATCACGCCTTTGCTTGTTTTTACATGATAGGCACCGATATGCTGAGTAATCCCGCCGGCTTCACCACTTGCAACATGTTCTTTACGAATATAGTCGAGAAGTGATGTTTTACCATGGTCAACGTGACCCATAATTGTGACAACTGGTGGACGCTGTTTAAGAAGATCTACACCACCTTGTTCGATTGATGCAATTAACTCATCTTCAAGAGGATTTTCACTCACAAATTTGTAAGTATGACCCATCTCTTCAACAACGATTGCTGCTGTTTCTCGGTCAAGCAATTGGTTAATAGTTACCATCGAACCTAGGTTCATCAATGCTTTGATAACTTCCGCTGCTTTGATTGACATTTTGTGTGCAAGATCTGCAACACTAATTGTTTCACCTAATTCTACTTCAATCTGTTTGGCTGCCGTTGGTAATTGGAAACCATGTTGTTGAGGCTGTGCATTGCGTCTTGTTTGACGACGAGTAGTGCGTTTGTTTTCACGTTTTAGTGAAATTTCTGCGCGGTCATCATCTTCATCACGACCACGGCGACGCGATCCTGATTTACGGTTTTTTTTGTCAGACTTATTGTCATCATCGATTTTAGCTGAACGTTTCACTGGTTTAGCGATGGTTTCTTTATCATCACGTGAATCTTCAACGATTGGCTCTTCGACTGCAGGAACTTCTTCCTCTTGGGTTTGGAACTGAATAGCGACTTTTGATACAGGTTTTTCAGTTGCTGAAGCCATGCGATTGAGGCGAGCAATCTCTTCTTGCTGCGCACGATCACGTTGCTCTTTTTTCGCTCTTTCAGCTTCTTTTTTCTCTTCAATTTCACGTTCTGCTCGCTCTTTTGCTGCGATTTGACGTTCTTTTTGAAGTCTCTCTGTTTCAAGGCGTTTTGCTTCTTGTTCCGCTTTACGTTTTGCTTCCATCTCGGCTTTTTCTGTACTTTCAGAAGTTTTCACTTCTTTTTCAATGATTTCTACTTGAGGTTCAGTTGTGCCTACTGGAAGATCTTCAGCTTTTTCAGTTTGTTGAGCAACAGCCGAAACGTCAGCAGCAATCTCTTCTGCTGCAACTGAAAGATCTAACTCTTCAGGTGTTACAACATTGTCTTCCATTTTCTGCTTCACATAAGTACGTTTGCGACGAACCTCTACAGGAACGGTACGCGCTTGACCCGGCGCTGTCTCAACTTTGAGTTCAGTGTGGGTTTTGCGTTTTAACGTAATTTTTGATGGGCTTTTTGTTTTATCTTTTTCACTCATTCTTATTTTCCAAGTAGACACTCTATGTCTATCTAAAATTATCTATTCATATTATTCAAACCAGCTCTGTCTTGCAGCCATAATATATTTGCTCGCATCTTCTTCATCGATTGAGATAAGCTCACAAAGCTCATCTGTGGAGAGTTCTGCTAAATCATCTAATGTGCGAATATTACTCTTCGCAAGTGTGATAGCAAGTAACTCATTATCATCAAGTGCGCTGATGAGTTCTGGAGTTGGTGCTGCTTCACCTAAGTTTTGAAGGAGGGCTTTCTTGTTGTTCAATGCTTCTACTGCTGCATCACGAAGTGCTTCAACGATATCTTCATCGAACTCTTCAACTTCAAGCATTTCTACAACAGGTACATATGCCACTTCTTCGATGGTTGAAAAACCTTCACGGATGAGAATTTCAGCAACTTCTTCATCAACGTTAAGACCTTCCATAAAGAGATCAAGAATACGACCTGACTCTTTTTGATATTTTTGCTCAGCATCTTCGCTACCCATCACGTTGAGTTCCCAACCTGTGAGTTTTGAGGCTAAACGAACGTTTTGACCACCACGACCAATTGCTTGTGAGAGTTTCTCTTGGCTTACCGCAATATCCATCATGTGACGATCTTCATCGACAACCACGGAAAGAACTTCTGCCGGCGACATAGCATTGATGACAAATTGCACGGGGTTTTCATCCCAAAGAACGATATCAACACGCTCACCAGCAAGTTCTTTTGTGATATTTTGCACACGAGAACCGCGCATACCGACGCAAGCGCCGACAGGGTCGATACGTTGATCATGCGTTTTCACGGCAATTTTTGCACGGCTGCCAGGATCACGGCTTGCTGCGATGATTTCGATGGAACCTTGGTTAATCTCAGGGACTTCGATTTCAAAAAGTGCTTTGATAAGATCATCGCTTCTTCTTGAAAGCATGATTTGAGGACCACGAGGATTATCCATGCTGATCTCTTCAAGTACGGCACGAATTTGGTTGCCAATACGGAGAGATTCGCGCGGAATCATATTCTCTTTTGCCAAGAATGCTTCGTCGTTATCACCGATATCCACATAGAAGTTGCCACGGTCGATACGTTTGACAGTACCCCGAATAAGCTCGCCAATGCGGTGCTCATAACGGCGTGCCATCTGCATTCTTTCTGCTTCACGGATTTTTTGGAAGATAATCTGTTTAGCTGTTTGTGCGCCAATACGAGCAAACGGAATATTTTCAATCTCTTCTTCAATAAATGTCCCAACTTCAATTTCAGGATCATCAATCTGTGCAGCTGAAAGGGTGATTTGACGTGTTGGTGCTTGCTCTTCTTGCGGCAGATTATCTTCAACCACCATCCAACGACGGAATGTACGGTAAGAACCATCAGCTTTATTAATCTCAATACGAAGATCTACATCAATGGTATAAGTTCTACGAGCAGCTGCTGCTAACGCAAATTCTAATGCCGCAAAAATCTCATCACGAGAGATGCCTTTTTCATTAGATACGGTTTCCGCAACGAGCATTATTTCTTTATTATTCATGTTGAGAACTCTCTTTTATAAATTTTAAAAGTCGATCACGAGTTGTGCTCGATCAATATTTGATAAAGGAACTAATATTGGCTCTTCAGAAAACTGGTCATTTTCAAGTTTCATACTAATACTTAAATCAGTCTCAGTCACGTCAATGACTTTTCCTTGAAAACGGCGACGGTTATTGATTGCGGAACGTAATTGGAAGGCAATCAATTGATCTTTATACGCTGCAAACTGCTCAGGAGAGAAGAAGTAGCGGTCCATGCCTGGCGAAGAGACTTCTAATGTATATGCCATAGTAATAGGATCATGAACATCAAGAAGACCTGCCACTTGGTTGCTCACAATCTCACAATCTTCAATACCAATTCCATCTTCTTTATCTATATAGATACGAAGAATGGCATTTTTAGTATTGGGATGAAACTCAATTCCCCAGAGCTGATATCCCATCGCTTCAATTGAAGGAGAGAGAAGTTCTGTCAGGTTATAAGGATCTTTACGCATAAAGGTAGCTTTCCATAAAAAAATTTGAATAAGCAAAAAGCCCGCTTAAAAACGGGCTTTCTTATTATGTTTGGTTGCGGGGGCCGGATTTGAACCAACGACCTTCGGGTTATGAGCCCGACGAGCTACCAGACTGCTCCACCCCGCGTCAATGAAGAAGCCATTATATAGATGTTTCACATAAAAGCAAATTTTATTTCTATGGTTTGTATTTTATTGCAATGAGATAACCGAATAACGGAAGATGAGTGAATATTTAATTCTATTGTCAACGCCGTGATATCTTGAGATACCTATTAATCATTTGACTGACTCTCAAAGATTATCAAAATTATATTCGTGAAAATGAATTAGATCAGAATAGTGGCAAAAAAGTGTGTAGAATGACAGCCATAATTTAAAAGATGATATAGAGAAGGGGATTATGCCAGCAGGATTACTCATGGCTATTGCAATCTGTTTCGAAGTAATAGGAACCGTTTGTATGAAATTATCAGATGGGTTTAATATGATTTGGCCCTCTATTTTTATGCTCGTATTTTATGGACTCGGTTTTGTGGCATTTGTGGCATGTATTGCGAAAGTGCAAATATCGATTGCTTATGCATTGTGGACAGCCATAGGGATGGTGGCAATCTCTATTATCGATATCCTCTTTTTTGATGCGAATCTGTCGAATATGAAAATCACTGCGTTTGTATTGATCAGCTTAGGAGTCGTTGGTTTAACCTTTGAGCCGCAGCAAAAGGTGACACATGACTGAGTTTTTAGCATTCTTTGATCACATTAATGTTTGGGTTCTGCTGATATTCGCCATTTTTTGTAGTGCTTTTGCCACAACAAGTTTAAAGTTTTTAGGATGCGGTGCACCTAAGTACACATTATTAGGCGTAATTACAGGTTATACTTTATTCTTATTTATTATTACCTTAGTCATGAGTCGTATTGATATGAGTATCGGCTATGCTGTTTGGGCTGGTTTATCGACTGTTTTAATGACGATTTCAGGTGCGCTTTTCTTTAGAGAGAGATTGACGCTCCAGAAGCTGATTAGCTTAACTTTAGTGGTTGTAGGAGTGGTTGTCCTTAATTTAGCGGATGCTACTTTGTAAATAAATGCAATAGAAATATGTATTATTACTTATAAAATTGATATCGTTTGGGAACTGTTTGATATATATTTGAACAGGGGAATATCTGTCATTCAACAAAATATTTAATAAGTATTACGCATATAAAAAATGCAAAGATTTAAATATAAAAAATATAAATTTAATTAGTTAAATTTATTCTATGGGGAATAATCTAGTTTTAACGCTTTGATGTGTTAGAATTGCGCATTAGGACTCTTAGTATAAGGGGCTAAAATATCTTGTTTGAGGTAAAAAGGCATGCAAAAGAAAATTAAAGTCGCATGTGGGAATTGTAGTTTGCAACAACTTTGTCTCCCTGTCGGTTTAGAAAATAACGAGTTTGTGAAACTCGAGAAAATTGTTCAGAGAGGAAAACCGCTTTCACGTGGAAAGCATGTCTATTATCCCGGTGATCAATTCACATCGCTTTATGCGGTAAGATCGGGTGCGGTAAAGACTTATAAAGTGGCAAATGATGGTACCGAATATGTGACAAGCTTCTATCTTCCCGGTGAAATTATTGGGTTAGATGCATTAAGCTCAGGTACTCATTCTTGCGGCGCAAAAACATTAGAAACAACGAGTCTTTGCGAGATTCCTTATAATCAACTTGATACCATTGCTGTGACCATTCCCAATATCTCAAGACAACTCTTAAAGATTATGAGCCATGAGATTAAATGTGATGAACAGATGATGACCATGATCGGCTCTCAGCCCGCAAAAGCACGTTTGATTGCGCTTTTCTTAAGTCTTTCAACTCGTTTAAAACGTCGAGGTTATTCTGCAACAGAATTCTCTTTGAGCATGTCTCGTGCGGATATCGGAAGTTACTTAGGATTGGCGGTTGAAACCGTGAGTCGTCTTTTGAAGAAGCTCCAAGATCAAGGATTGATTGTAGTTAATCATCGTCAAATTAAACTATTAGATATTGATCAACTTCGTGAGATGGTGAATCTAGAAATTCATTAAACACCAAAATTTGGTTCTTAATGCTTAATGAAAGAAAATGATTGGAAATGTTTCATTATTTGAAGTGTTTTAAAAGATTAAAAAAGAAGGGTTATCAAATAATTGATAACCCTTTTTGTTGTTGTAATGTTGGGATCGATAGATCCTGAGGACGTCGATTAACCTACAACGCTTGGAAGGTCGAGGAGTTCTGGGAAGGCACCAACAAAAATAATCATCACGGCAAAGAGTACCGCAAGAATCAGTGAGAGATTACCACCACGAACATGTCTGCCATGCGGATGAAGTTTGCGGGATTTATAGGCTAAAACGACCGGTAGAATTACACCGATAAACGCAAATATCACGCCGGCAAAACTGAAAGCACTTAAGAAAATATTCGGATAAGTGAAGCCAACGATAATGGGGGGAATGAAGGTGATTGCCCCAACCATTAGATTATTTTTGCTCATATTAAAGTGTGCTAACAGATCTTTTACGGCATTCGATAATCCTAAAGCAACGCCAATGTAGGATGTAGTTAGCGCAAGTACAGAGAAGATGCGGACAATTTCACTAATCGTTTTACTGCCGGTAGTAATCTCAAAAGCATGGATTAAGCCATTTAAGCTTGGATCTTCATTGAGAATAGCAATAAGTTTAGATTGTTCTAAAACTCCGTGAGTCGCCATTTGCCAAATAATATAGATCACAAAAATGCCGGTAGAACCAAAAATACAAGCCAAGCGTAAGCGTTGATTATCACCTTGTAGATACTCATTAATTGTGGGCGTACAGATATGGAAACCGAAGGTCATAAAAAAGATGGGCAATGCAGAAAAGAGCAGAAGATTGTCCGTCGGCGCATATTGTAGGTTGCTCAAAGAGAGTTTCCCAAAGAGAAAATAGAGTAGGACGATGAAGCTTAAAACTTTAAGTCCGAAAAAGAGACGGTTAGTGATATCAGATAGCGCAATGCCGATCGTCACAATAATTCCGAAGAGAATCGCAAAAGTTAATGCCGCAATTTTTTGTGCTTTTTCTGGATCGAGATTCCATGATGTCGGGAGGAAGCTAAAGAGGAGATTTCCGCTGCCGGTAATATAGGCCGTTAAAACGGCATACATAAAGAAGAGCAGAATAAAATTGACGATGAGCTTCCCAGTTAATCCAAAATATTGTTCGGTGATTCCTGCAATGCCGGCATCACTTGGACTGTATTGATGAACTTCTGCGTAAAGCAGTGCGGTAAATGTTAAAAGTACCCATAAAACAAAGAGCAGAAAGAAGGTCATTCCAAAACCCATTTGGGCGGAGGTCAAAGGCATGGCGAGCATTCCGGCACCAACGGCGGTTCCCGCGATGATCAGCGTGCTTCCAAATACACGATTTTTCACAATTGAAAATCCTTTAAGAGGTAGATGAGATAAATGGGGAAGAAATAAGCTGAAGAGTTTATTTCTCTCAGTTAAAGATCATAGTGGAGAATAAAGAGGTTGTCTAAGGAGTTTATAATCAAGATGATCTTTATCGGGACCTTTGTGGCTAAAGGGGTGGAAGATGATCCGTTTAATGGTTTTTCCTCTGTTTTTTATCAATAAAAAGGAGAGAAAGAAATATGGTTCGTGATGCAAGAGATGGCTGAAAACAGATATTTAACGCTTTTGAATGTCTCCATTTTGCGCAAAATGGAATAAATTAAGAATTCCGGGTTGACGATAAAGATAAAATCTCTATAATACTAATTCCTCGGGGTCATTAGCTCAGTGGTAGAGCAGTTGGCTTTTAACCAATTGGTCGAAGGTTCGAATCCCTCATGACCCACCAAATTAAAAAATCTCCTTTGTTGGAGATTTTTTTATCGCCCGAGCGGCAATTTAACGCGATATTAATCCTGTTAAAGTAAGTTTCTCAGGGATATTTAATCAGAAATGAAAAATATCCAAAAATAGAGTTGACGTAGAGTGAAAAATCACTATAATACTAACTCTTCTCTGAGGGTCATTAGCTCAGTGGTAGAGCAGTTGGCTTTTAACCAATTGGTCGAAGGTTCGAATCCCTCATGACCCACCAAATTAAAAAACCTCCTTTATCGGAGGTTTTTTTGTGCCTATAACATTTATCAGTATCATATCAATGACGATTACGGCATTTCAGGTAACACTATGAAGAGAAAAGATCAGGCGCTGTTTTTATCGGTATTGCAAAAAGTTCAGCAGCCTCAATCACGGCAAGTGCTAGCGATGAATATTCGCTCACCGGAAGAAATCTCCGCGCTCTGCTCTGTTTTGTTAGATTTTTATCCAACGGCGCTTCTTTTTTCGGATCATCAGCGCTTATGTAATCATGATGATTGTACGATTTCTGTTCAGCCTTTAAAGAAAACCCGAGAATATTTAGGATTAACGACTGCTGCGGTTTTGCTCGATATTCGAGAAGGTATTCCATTAGATTATTTCTTATCAATTGCGGCAACAGTAGCTGCGGGAGGAATGCTAATCTTATTAGTGCAAGAGTCTTTGGGAGAAACCGAGAGTCAACGATTTCATGAAGTTGCCGTTCAAACCCCTTATTTTCATCAATTTTTTGAACAGACGTTGCAGCGATTCGCCTATCGTTGGCAAGATAATATCTTACAAGTGCCGGAAGCAAGACAAGATTTAACGGCTTATTATGATCAGCGAGAACCAGGATTGAATGAAATTGCGGTAGATGATGCGCAGCTTGCGATTAAAGCAGATTTTTTAGGGCAAGATTCAGGGATTTTTACGCTATTTTCAACGCGAGGTTCAGGAAAGTCTTGGTTAGGTGCTCACATGGTCGCCGATAATCCGCAGCAATATATTCTTACTGCGCCGAATCAAAATGCGATTGAGCAATATCGTCATATTGAGGGAGTACAGTTTCGCGCGCCGGATGCACTTTTTTTAACGATTGCGGCAGATGCTTGTTTGCCGGAAACGCTGATTATTGAGGAAGCGGCGAAGATGCCATTAGCCCATTTGGAACGTCTATGCCGACGTTTTAGTAAGGTATTGATGATCTCTTCAGTAGAAAACTATGAAGGAACCGGACAAGGTTTACGAGAAAAAATTCAAGATCTGGTGCCCATTCATAAGCAATACCAATTAAATCATATTAAGCGTTTCCGGGCGGATGATCCTTTAAAGCAAATGTGTGATGTTTTGAGTTTTCAAGCGTGTTATTCGCATACGCATTCTGATGATGCCGAGATGGTGAAATCATTACTAAAGGCAGAGGTTCGTCGAGATTTTAAACAGGATACCCTATCAGATCTGACCTTAGAATTTTATGATGATCACAATATTTCTGCATTACGAGGGGATTTGGTAAAGCTGCAAACACTCTATCATCTGCTTAATCAGACGCACTATCAGACGAACATTCAGGATTTACGCCGGCTTTTTGATGCGCCATCACAGGTATTTGTTTTGGCTTATGATCAAGAGCAATTAGTGGGAGCGATTTGGGCGATGAAGGAAGGGGGATTGTCGCCGGCATTAACAGACGCTGTTTTTCAGGGATTGCGGCGTCCGAAAGGAAATTTGGTAGCACAAATGTTAACGGGGCAAAGCTATTTTCCTGAGGCGATGTTGCAGTGCTCTGTCAGAATTTCTCGAATTTCGGTCATTAAACCGTTGCGGCGCTTGGGGATTGGGCAAGCGATGGTGGCTTTTTTAGAGAGGAAATTACGAGATCGTCAAGATTTTATGTCGGTGAGTTTCGGGTTAACTACCAATTTATTACAGTTTTGGGAATCAATGGACTATCAGATTGTCCATTTAGGTTTCCATTTAGATAAGACGACAGGATTGCATTCTGCGGTTGTGTTGAAGGATTTAGCATGCTCGGAAAAGCAAGATTGGATGGGGGAAGCGGTTCGTAAATTTCAGGCGGATGCGGCGCTGAACATCCAATATCGGGAATATCGTCCTGAGATTTTAGCAATTCTTCAGCAAAAAGCATTAAATGGTTCTTTTGATCAGAGGGATCAACAGGTTATTATGGCATTTCAGCAGGCTAAGCGGGCAAAACATACGGTAGAGAATGCGCTTTTGCGGCAAAAATAGAATTTATTTGCATGATTGTTGTGCAGTTGTTGACAGCACATCGCTTCCTTCCTATAATCCTAATTCTGAAATGTAGTTCAGCCGGCGTAGCTCAGTTGGTAGAGCAACTGACTTGTAATCAGTAGGTCCCGCGTTCGATTCGTGGTGCCGGCACCATATCAAAGAAGAACCCAGTACTTTTAAAGTATTGGGTTTTTTCTTGTGCGTAAGATTTGTAGCTTTCATTTATGAATAATCAATTATTCGGAATCTTGATAGTCGCATCTGTTTTCAGTATTAAGCATGAAACGTTCTTGTCACATTGCTCTGCGATTGCGAGAGTATTTGCATATAACAATTTCTTGTCAGTAAATCCTCAGGAAGATTTTAAATCGCAAGGGTTATGGTTTGTTTAAATCAAATAATGTTTATATATATTGATGAATATTCTCTGAATCATTATGGGGATTAAGGTTTAAGAAGATAGTGAAATAATGGTGAATTGCGGCTGAGAAAATGCCGATAAATATTATTACTTCGTCTCGATGTTTTTTTAAAGAAAATCGATCTATGAAATAAACGTTCATCAAGAGAGATCTGATTGTGAGTTATTTGCAGCCTATATTTAGTTGAGATTATTATAACTTACGGCATATTAGAGAAAATGTTTTTTCGTTTGATTATGAATGAGCAGAATCAAGAGGATTATGGGAATAATATGAGAGAGCGTTAATGAACGTTTGGGATTCATCATTAGGCTCGTTAGTGAGGAGCTGCCATTATTTTCGGGGTTTGTTGAGAGGCGTTGGGAGATTAGAGAATAAATCTATCAGGAGGAGTTGACAGAAAGAATCTTCCTCACTATAATCCTATTCCTGCATTGCAGTAAGCCGGCGTAGCTCAGTTGGTAGAGCAACTGACTTGTAATCAGTAGGTCCCGCGTTCGATTCGTGGTGCCGGCACCATATAAAGAGAAGCCCAACTAGTTATTAGTTGGGCTTTTTCTTGTCTATTGATTTTTGCTCTTGTGTTAATCATGACTCATCTAAGAGATCAGGATTCATTTTTAAGACTAATGCTTTGATCTCCGGCGTTGGATAATCTGCGCGGTGCATCAATAGTGAATAGAGTTCTGGATCTTGCATGTCCAAAAGAGAGAGATAGAGGTCTTTTTCTGCCTCTGGTGCACTTTCAAAATGATTGGCAAGATAGCGATCACATAATGCATCTAATTCGCGCATACCCCGACGCGAACGCCATTTTATTTTTCTAAGATCATATTTTTCACTCATTCAATAACCTCTTCCATCTAAAAATAGTGAAACTCAAAATGATAGTCACCGATCAGTGTACTATGTTTCGTCCCTCATGGCGGTGTAATCTGTAATTTTCGAATTTATGTCATGATTCGCAAGCTATCTGTTTAATAATGGTTTTTTCAGCTGTTTGAGGATATCTCTTTGCTCTAAAAGGGAAAGTCGCAAAATAAATGCGCAATTGCTCATCATTTTTTGTTATGATCTATGACTGGCTAAGAAATCAAAAAGGAACGATCAACGCCACTTTTGCTTGATTATGTTTCACATCTTAGCTAGTATTCTCCCCTTAATAAATTTGTGACACGGTGAACTATGAATAAATGGTTTGAATTAACTTTGAAGGCTGACATGCGATTTACTGCGGAAGCATTAGATGAAGCATTAGTGGAATCTGGCGCAGTTGCGGTAACGATGAAAGATGGCGAAGATGATCCAATATTCGAACCCCTACCTGGTGAAACACCTTTATGGAGAAATACGCTTGTTACAGGACTTTACGAAGTTCCTTGTGATGTTGAAGCGATTAAAGCGTTTTTAATTCAATATTTGGATGAACCTCATTTACCGATTGTCGAAACAAGTGAATTAGAAGATAAAGATTGGGTAAGAGCGTGGCAAGATCACTATAAACCGATTAAATTTGGTGAAAATTTGTGGATCTGCCCAACACACCTTCCTTCTCCTGAGCCTGAAGTGGCAACTGTGAGACTTGATCCGGGTTTAGCTTTTGGTACAGGAACGCATCCTACAACAGCGCTCTGCCTTGAATGGTTATCTGAAAACCGTACAGAGATTATTAACCAAACCATCGTTGATTATGGTTGTGGTTCCGGCATCTTAGGAATTGCCGGCAAACTGTTAGGGGCAAAAGAGTGTTTTAGTACCGATATTGATCCACAAGCGATTTATGCCACAGAGCAAAATGCTGAGCGTAATCATGTGTCGATTCATGCATCACTTCCTGAAACTTTTAAGCCGTCGAAAGCGAAAGTCGTTTTGTCGAATATTTTGTCAGGGCCGTTAGTGGAACTCGCACCGATTTTGGGAAATCTTGTTGAGCCAGGTGGGCATTTAGTGCTTGCCGGTTTATTAGACCATGATGCGGAATTTGTCAAAGCGGCTTATCGTGATGATTTTACGTTTGAAGCGGATAAGAGCTTAGACGGTTGGACAAGACTCCACGGTATTAAGCAACAGTAATGAAAATTGGGCATTATCAAATATCATCGCCTTTCGTGTTAGCACCGATGGCGGGGGTAACGGATCTTCCTTTCCGTAAGATTTGTCGGGATATGGGCGCAGGACTTGCTGTTTGTGAAATGGTAAACGCAAACTCTGAGCTCTGGGAGACAGAAAAGTCTCAACTTCGTTTTACCTATGATGGCGAAGTTTCTCCTGTGAGTGCCCAAATAGTCGGTTATGATCCTGAGATGATGGCTGATGCCGCTCGATTTAGTGTCGAAAGTGGTGCGCAAATCATTGATATTAATATGGGTTGTCCGGCAAAAAAGGTTTGTAAAAAAGCCGCAGGTTCTGCGCTGTTACAAGATGAACCTTTAGTAATAGAGATTTTAAAAGCAGTGGTTGCTGCTGTTGATGTTCCCGTGACCTTGAAAATCCGTACAGGATGGGATCGTGAGAACAAAAATGCAGTCACGATTGCGAAACATGCACAAGAAATAGGAATACAAGCTTTAGCAGTTCATGGTCGGACGAGAGAGGATCGCTTTCTTGGTGATGCCGAATATGACACGATTGCGAGAGTGAAAGAGGCGATTAGTATTCCTGTGATTGCAAATGGTGATATTGATTCGATAGAGAAGGCACAACACGTGTTGAGTCATACAGGCGCGGATGCGGTCATGATTGGTCGCGCAGCATTGGGGAATCCTTGGCTGTTTCGTTCCTTATCTCAAGGCGAGAAGTATATTCCGACTCAAGAAGAGTTATTAGCAACGGTGTTGAGCCATGTTAGTGAACTTCATGAGTTCTACGGAGTTGAGAAAGGGATTCGTGTTTCACGTAAGCACATCCTCTGGTACTTAGGGGACCGAGAAATTCCTGCAGAACTGCGTAGCAGTATGTTGCGGGAGCGAGTACCAGAAAAACAACTCGATTGGATTCGCCAGATCTTTTCGCAGCAATAATTGTCATTTGTGTTTTTATATGTAACTTTAATTTTAGACAGATATTTTAGGAGTAAAAAATGATTTCTCGTGAGCGTCTTAAAGACCATATTCCATTGCGTGAGTCAGTAAAAGAAGCGTTAGACGAAATTTCAGGGATGCTAGATGGGAAATACCCACCTAACCTCTATCGTTTAGTGATTAATGAAGTTGAGCGTCCGCTTTTTGAGAAAGTTTTAGAATATACTGATGGTAATCAGTCAAAAGCTTCTGAAATCTTAGGTATTACTCGTTCTACTTTAAAAAAACGTTTGGATTATTTTGATATTGATCCTCGTGAACATAAATCATAAGATTAGTAGAGCAGTTATAAATACTATAAATGCCGTATAAAATACGGTGAATGATGATCGATGAATTGGGAGTATGACAATGAAAAAAGCCAATGATGTACGTCGCGGAGACGTCATTTTGCATAACAATCTCTATTACTTGGTGAGAGAAGTTGAAAAGTCTGCGCCAACTGCTAGGGGCGGAAATACCACATTTAGAATTCAAATGTTCTCAATTCCCGATAATCATAAAATCGATCTATCTTTACGTGCAGATGATGAACTAGATGATGTTCAGCTTCATAAAAGAGAAGCAACTTACTCTTATCAAGATGGTGAAAACTATGTCTTTATGGATAGTGAGGACTTCAGTCAATATTATTTGAGTGAGAAGATGGTCGGTGATGATGCAGGATTTATCCTCGAAGGGATTGAAGGTTATTATGTGTCATTAATCAATGATGCGCCAGTGGCTCTATCTTTGCCACAAACGGTTGTATTAGAGGTGATTGATACTGCGCCGGAGCTAAAAGGTGCTAGCGCAACAAAACGTAATAAGCCGGCAAAACTTTCCACAGGAATTACGGTTTCCGTTCCAGAATATATTGAGAACGGTACCAAGATTATCGTGAACACGGATACGAAAGAGTACTCGAGTCGCGCATAATGAATGCTTTAGTGACAATATTGAAAGGTGAGGAACTCCTCACCTTTTTTTTGTGCGCGTGTCATTACCTGTTCATTCGTTGATTTTAGGATTGAATTTATTATTGGTATAACTGGATAATAAGTTTTATGATTATTCAATGAAATTATTATAATGTAAATGAATCGCTAGAAGTTATTAAGACTAGTGAACAGTCAGCAGAAAAGTGAAAGAGAGATTGATGATTCTTTTTCAATTAGGAGAAAACATGAAAAAATTGATGTTAGCAGGGGCGTTAGTTGCAGGATTAGTATCAGGAATGGCAATGGCTGAAGAAACCGTTGTCGCACCAAATCTTTATGTTGAGATGGATACAACCGCCGGCAATATTGTCTTAGAGCTTAATGAAGAAAAAGCTCCGATTACCGTCGGAAACTTTAAAAACTATGTGGATGATGGATATTACGATGGTTTAATTTTCCATCGTGTAATCGATGGTTTTATGGTGCAAGGCGGTGGTTTTGATGCAGAGATGAATCAAAAAGGGACAAACGCACCGATCCAAATCGAATCTAATAATGGTTTGAAAAATGAGCGTGGATCTATTGCGATGGCAAGAACTATGGATCCAAACTCAGCAACGAGTCAATTTTTTATCAATACACAAAACAATAGTTTCTTAGATTATCCTGGGCAAGATGGTTACGGTTATACCGTATTTGGAAAAGTGGTATCAGGAATGGATGTTGTGGATAAAATGGAGAAAGTGAAAACGGGTAATCGCGGGATGCATGGCGATGTTCCGGTAGAACCGATTGTGATTGAAAGTATGAAGTTTATTGAAAAGCCATAGTCAATATCGAATGTTGAGTGTTATTTAATTAGTATTGAACATGAAATTTATGATATTTGGTAATACCGAAACTCGGTGATTATCAAGCAAATATAAATCAGTAATCAATGAAGAGGTCCATATGAAAAAGAAATTAGTATTAGTGTTAGGCGCAGCTCTACTATTAGCGGCGTGTAATGATACGAAGAAAGAAGAGGTTGTGACGCCGGAAGTGATTGAACAAAATACGCAAGCAGAATTTGTGGATGAGCATACTTCAGAGAACTCTCTTGATTGGGCGGGAATTTATAAAGGGCAGTTACCTTGCGCAGATTGCAGCGGCATTAATGTGGAATTAACGTTGGAAGATAATGGTCACTATCTTTACAAACAGACTTATTTAGAGACGCGTGATGGCGATCAAGCCTTTGATGAAGAAGGAAGTTTCACGTGGAACAATGCAGGGCAAGTTGTCACGCTTGATGGCACAGAAGGCGGACCTGATGGGGCGGTGCGTTACTTTGTTGGTGAGAATGTTCTTTTCCCAGCAGATAAAGATGGTAAAATTATCGAGATCGAATCACAATTTGATTACAATCTTCATAAAGTTCTTCCAGAATAGTAGAAAGTAAAGGTCGACACGACTTAATGGAATCTTTCAAACGAGGAAAATTTATGAGAGCGTGTCGATTTATTTAATTTTGATATTGGTAATGAAGCATCATTATCAATTTAGCAATGAGGTTATAGACAGATGCTTAAGTTCCACACGAATGTTGGCGAATTTACGATTACTTTAGATCATGAGAAAGCACCTGAAACGGCTGCAAACTTTTTGCAATATGCAAAAGATGGTTATTTTGAAGGAACATTGTTCCACCGTATTATTCCAGGTTTCATGGCACAAGGTGGTGGTTTAGAGCCAGGAATGGTTGATAAACGTGAAGGTCATCGTGCACCGATTAAAAATGAAGCGGACAATGGTTTAAAGAATGTTCGTGGTTCAGTCGCAATGGCGCGTACGATGGATCCGCATTCAGCAACTTCACAATTCTTTGTGAATTTGGTTGATAATGGTTTCTTAGATCATAAATCACAAACACCACAAGGTTGGGGTTATGCCGTATTTGGTCAAGTGACTGAAGGCATGGATGTGATTGATGCAATGGCGAAAGTTGAAACAACATCACGCCGTGGTCATGGTGATGTACCAGTAGAAGATATCTTGATCGAACGCGTTGAAGTGATCGGCGAGTAATCTGCGGATGAAAGATCAGACGGTTTCGCTCTTTATTAGCGATATCCATTTAAGTGAAAGTCGTAACGATATCGTTACGGCTTTCTTTGCTTTTATCGAAACGATAGCGCCGACAGCAGATCGCCTCTATATTTTGGGTGATCTATTTGATTTCTGGGCCGGCGATGATATTGAAAACGCGCTCACTCGTTCCGTTGCGATGGCTCTATCAGCATTATCAGAGAAAGAGGTAGAGATCTTTTTTATTCCCGGCAATCGTGATTTTGTGCTTGGAAAAGCTTATGCCGAGCGAGCGGGTATGAAGCTCGTAGGAGAGTCGTTGAAGATCGATCATGAACAAATTCTTCTGATTCATGGCGATGAGCTGTGCATTGAAGATGTCGATTATCAACGTTATAAAAAATGGATTCGTCATCCTTTCATATTGGCGCTTTTGAAACGCCTCCCTCGACGTTATCGCTTAAAGCTGGCGGAGAAGATTCGCATGAAAAGCCAGAATTCCCCAAAAAGAACGATTGTGGATGTCACGCCGAGTTATGTTGACCAATATTTTCAAGCACAAAAGGTGCAAAAAATTATTCACGGACATACGCATCGTGCAGGCCATCACCGGCATTTAGATCACTATGAGCGTTATGTTCTCAGCGATTGGGATAAAAAAGGAGACTATTTAAAACTTGAAAATGGAAAGTTAAGTCGCCATATATTCCAGATCGACCCATTTTTGATGTTATCAGAAAGTGTGAGTTGACCAAGATGTGTATCATTTATGCTGAAAATAGCGTAAGATATCCGATGGTTGCGTGATGATTCGTCACGAGCGAAAATGAAAAAATAATGAAAATAAGAGTAACTATATGAATTCTATTATGCCTTTTATCCAACAGAATTGGATGTTTGTGGCGGCATTTGTTGTTGTCGTAACGCTTTTAATTGCGAACGAAATTAATTCGGCAAGAGGAAAGAAATACCGTATGAGCGTGACAGATGCGCTCCGTGAATATAACGATGATAATGCCGTATTTATCGACATTAGAAGTAAAAAAGATTTTAAAAAATTGCATATTCCAAATGCCGTGAATATTCCAGCGGCAGAGCTTGAGAAACGACTTGAAAGCTTGGCGCAATTTGAAAGTAAACAGATTATTGTATATAGCGATACTGATCCGCGTGCGAATGAAGCATGTATTAAGCTTCGTAAGATGCATCCTAATGCGCCTTTAAACGTACTTGTGGGCGGTATTGTTGGTTGGCAGGAAGCGAACTTACCTCTCTCTAAAGATTAAGGAGTTAACGTATGAAAAAAGTAGAAGTGTATTTTAAAGCAACATGTGGTTATTGCCGTCGCGCATTTGAAATCCTTGCACGTCATGGTGTTGAACCTATCAAAATTGATGTTGATAGCGATCCGAAACTTTGGGAAGAGTGTCAAACCCGTTCAGGAAGAAATACGGTGCCACAGATCTATATTGGTGATTTCCATGTAGGAGGTTGTGATGACTTGATGATGCTTGATAAGAGAAATCAGCTTGATGATTATCTTTCAGGTAAGCTTCCACAATAACTGATTATTTATATTAAAAAAGGTAAATCGTAATGAGCCAAGAAAACCAAGCGACATTTGATATTTTAAGAATCTATACTAAAAATGTTTCTTTAGAATCACCAAATGCACCAGAAGCATTTAAAGCGGCGGCTAATCCTGAGATCCAAATTCAATTAAGCAATGAAGAGCGCGTGATTGAAGAAGGCATTCATGAAGTTGCATTAAAAGTGACTGTTACCGCAAAACTTGAAGAGAAAGTTCTTTTTGTTGCTGAAGTTGAGCAAGCAGGTCTTTTCCAATTGGTGAACTTCCCAGAAGAGCAGTTAGCAGCGATCAAAGGTGGTTACTGCCCGAATATTCTTTATCCGTATGTTCGTCAGTCGCTTGATAGTCTTGTTTCAGGTGCAGGTTTCCCACCAGTGATTCTTTCGCCAATCAACTTCGAAGCAGTATATGCTGAGCGTCAAGCGCAAGTTGCGGCTAACGAAAAAGCAGATGCTTAATTGGTGAGATCATTTAAATGCGATTAATTCGATATTGCATCGGATTGATAAACTTAAAAAGGCTGAACTTATTGCAGGTTCAGCCTTTTTCTTTTCTCTCATTTTATTGTTTTATTCGAATCATCATTTGATAATTATAGCCATTTTGGTTTAAAAAGCGCTTTTATAACTGCTGGCACGAGATTGCTAAAAAGCCTGCAAGCATTCTCTCCAGCCGAGTATCAGCTTGCAAAGAAGAGAGAGCAATCTAATGATGATGCTTCAAGGACGATAGGTTTCAATGCGATTTTTCCATCCCGGTAACCAGCGAGATTCTCCTTTTGCCGGATCTGCATTGTTGACACGATCGGTTAATACTTGTGTGGCCGAACGGCGAAAGCTTGCTAAAATTGCGGCATCTATCTCTGCCTTACTATTGCCGGCAAAGGTTAAATCCATGTTTTCTAAAACTTGCATCAACCCCCAACCTTGATTGTTGTAACGCTCTGTTACATTAATGCCTTCGCCTTTGAAATTCACATAGTCAATTAAGGCATATAATCCATTTTGGCTGCCGGCAACTTCGTAGAACTTCATCTCAATGAAGTCTGGGAAAGTTGATACGGATTGCATTTTTTGTAAGGACGCTTGTAAGCGCTGATAGATAAAGAGCGCTTGTAGATCTTTTGTATTGGCTAAAAACTGCATCAATTCATTGAGTTCTCCTCGAGATTTTGCGGTATTAAAGACTTCTCGAGTTTTCCATGGCGCAGTACGATGTTGTTTGAGAATCGCCGGTAATGATGTCCCATTTTGTTGAAGAAAGCGCACAAGGCTGGGAAATGTCTCTTCAAAGTGCGCGGCTTCTCCGGCTTTGTACCAGATGAAGTGCCCAATGCCGAGGGAAGGAAAATTCTCACCCACATTCCAAACGGCTAAGTTATCGAGCTTACCACCGGTTTCATTTTTATAGATCTGTTCGCCAACTCGTTGAAGTTCCGTCGGTGAAATCTGAATATTCGGTGCAGCAAAGCTCAGTGATAATGCCAGAGAGATTGCGATTGTTAATTTTGACAATATTGAAACAAGTTTCATTAGTAGATGACTCCACGTTTTTTCCAATAATAGACTAATAAGAAGCCGGCAACCGCACCACCGATATGAGCAAAGTGCGCCACAGGATTCCATGAGAGATTGAGTAATCCTAAGATAATCTCTAATCCGATTAATCCCGGAATAAAGTATTTGGCTTTGATTGGATAAGGAATAAAGATGAGCGATAAGCCTGTATTGGGAAATAGGAATCCAAACGCGACTAAAACACCGTAAATCGCGCCAGAGGCGCCAACCATCGGCGTAATGTAAGCTTGCACAAGTGCGACAACTTCTGGCACCGTATTAAAGAACGATGGCACCATTGCTTGCCCAAAAAGGTCTAAATCAATCTTGCTATTAATAATTTCTGGCGATAACCCAATGCCGTAAACTGCCTCTTTCAGCGGTTCGACCGTAAAGTAGTTCTGCGCATTAAAGAGAATGAATGATCCCATACCGGCGATAAAGTAGAGAATTAAAAAGCGTTTGGTTCCCAAATGATATTCCACAGTGGAACCAAAGATAAAGAGCGCAAACATATTAAAGAGCAGATGCCCAATGCCGGCATGAATAAACATATGTGTGAATGGTTGCCAAAAATGGAAGTTGATCGACTCCGGATAATAGCTGCCTAAAAGCACATCAAGTTCCATCACTTCCATACTGGAAAGTAGTGCGGTTAAGATAAAAATACCGACATTCACAATAATCAATGTTCGTGTCGCAACGGGAAGGTTTTTGAGCATATAACAACACACCTTTTGCTAAAATTTAAGATTGTTTAATCTTATCATAAGAACAAAGCGGGATAGGATTCGGCATTACACATTTCTTTGATACACTATTCCTCATTCAAAACATCTAGCAATAAGAAGAGAAAAGAAGAGAAAAGATATGGCAGAAGTGAAAGACAGCGCGACGGCGCTTCCTTGGATTCGTTATGATCAAAATCCTTATGGGGTGCCGTTATTGGATTTAAGACCGATTACGTTTCAGTTAGGGAGTGAGATTGAGGATGCTCAGCTGAAGAATTTGGATTCTTATAGTATGGAAGATGGTGCTTCATTTTCAGGATTGTCGGTGGAGACAGAAAATGGGCGTGATCGATTCGTAGATTGTGAATTAACGTATCAAACTGCCGGCAAACTCTATCCGGGATCGCTCTTTGTGCCGCAGTCGCCGGAAGATCGCTGGGCGATTTTCTTTGATGGTGCTTTTATCTATTTTATTCGCAGTTGGTCGAAAGAGTTAGTGACGAAAGCAGCTGTTCAGGTAGAAGAGAATGGGATTAAACTCACGCAGATTGAAGGGGCGATTTTAGATGATGGTTTGGAAACTGAGAATCAGACCATCGCGCTCGTAAACTTTATTATGTGCAGTTATGTTCTGAATGAAACCGTGCCGGTGCCGCTCTCAAATGAGCTAGAATCAGAACCGAATCGCGCGGCGGTTTGGGCTTTTTCGCTCTTTGGGCATCATGCGAAAGTTGGCGTATTTAATGAAGATGCGCTATTTGGTACGAAGGGCGTAATTCGTAGTACGACGGCTTATCACATTGCGATTGCCAATAATGATGTGGAAACTGTGAAGCTGATTTTGAATCAAAATTTAGTGGAGAAAGATCTCTTGGCGCAAGATGGTTTTACGCCGGTTCATTGGGCGCTCTATACCGATAATTTCGAGATGATGAAAGCGCTGCATGAGCAAGGGGTGAATATTAATGCTCGTTCACTCTCGCAAACAACGCCGCTGATGGATGCGGTAGAACTCAAATCGGCAAAAGGGATTGAGATGTTGCTCTCTTTAGAAGCTGATGTTCATGGGGTGGATGCGCAAGGTTTTAGCGCGCTTCATCGTGCGGCGGCAATGGGACAAACAGCGGTTGTGAAGATGCTATTAATGAAAGGTGCTGATCCTTATCTTCAAAGTGATAAAGGATTATCTGCAAAAGATCTTGCTGCAGAGCGTCAGCATGAAGCAATTGTTGAGCTATTTGCAGAAAAAGATTGAAAATAAAATTTCATTATTAAAATAGTTGATTAGAAAGACAATTAATGAGTTAGTTCTTATTAATTGTCTTTTTTTGTAAAAAAATCCTTGAAAAGCAGAAAGTGATCCCCATTTTGTATTTGTGCGGGGAATGATCTAAGTGCTAAAGAAAGATCCGTAGAAAATAATAAGGCTTAGATATGTGAACCCAACTACGATTAATATTTGAAGGGAGATCTTCGGATGAACCAAGATAAATTTACACAAGCTTTTTTAAATGCTTTAAGCGGCGCACAAACCTTAGCGCTGACTAACGATAACCAATATATTGAGCCGGAGCATGTGTTAAGCACGATGCTTAATCAAAAAGAAGGCTCTGTGCTTCCTCTTTTTCGTCAATGCCGAGCGAATATCGCCGTCTTGAATCAAAAGGTCGGTGAAGCGATTGAGAAATTCCCAAAAATTTCGGGAAGTAATGATATTCATGTGAGTCAAAACTTACAGCGTGTATTAGTTGCAGCTGAGAAAGAGATGCATAAGCGCGGCGATGGCTATCTTTCATCGGAAGTTTTCATCTTAGGAATTTTAGATGAGAATAAAACTCTTGCCGAAACTTTAAAAAGTGCTGGCGTTACGAAAGAGGTTTTAAACAGGGCCATTGGTTCCATTCGTGGAGGTGAAAGCGTGCAAGATCCTAATGCCGAAGGCAATCGTGAAGCCTTAAATAAATATACCGTGGATTTAACAGAGCGTGCAGAGCTCGGTAAACTCGATCCTGTAATTGGTCGTGATGACGAGATTCGTCGCGCGATTCAGGTACTTTCACGCCGTACGAAAAATAACCCGGTGTTAATCGGGGAACCTGGCGTTGGTAAAACGGCGATTGTGGAAGGTTTAGCACAGCGTATTGTGAATGGTGAAGTACCGGAAGGTTTGAAAGGTAAACGTGTTCTTTCGCTCGATTTAGGTGCATTGATTGCCGGCGCGAAATTCCGTGGGGAATTTGAAGAGCGCTTAAAAGCGGTGATTAATGAACTAGAGAAAGAAGAAGGTCGTGTGATTCTCTTTATTGATGAGATTCATATGATGGTTGGTGCTGGTAAAACTGATGGCGCAATGGATGCCGGAAACTTACTAAAACCGGCGTTATCTCGTGGTGAGCTTCACTGTATTGGCGCGACAACGCTCAATGAATATCGTGAATATATCGAGAAAGATGCGGCGCTTGAACGACGTTTCCAACAAGTATTGGTCGAAGAGCCAACGGTAGAAGATACAATTGCGATTCTTCGTGGTTTGAAAGAGCGTTACGAGATCCATCACGGTGTTGAAATCACGGATCCGGCGATTGTGGCGGCGGCAACATTATCGCATCGTTATATTACGGATCGTCAGCTTCCGGATAAAGCGATCGACTTAATTGACGAAGCGGGAAGCCAGATTCGAATGGAAATCGATTCGAAACCAGAATCGATGGATAAGCTTGATCGCCGTATTATTCAGCTCAAGATTGAGCGTGAAGCGATTAAGAAAGAGACCGATGATGCGTCGAAAAAGCGTTTAGTGAACTTAGAAGAAGAGCTCGCAAAACTTGAGAAAGAGTATGCGGATCTTGAAGAAGTTTGGAAAATTGAGAAGAGCCTGATGCAAGGTGCGACTTCTTTGAAAGAAGATCTCGACCAAGCACGAATTGAGCTTGAAGCGGCAAAACGTAATGGCGATTTAGCGAAAATGAGTGAGCTCCAATATGGAAAAATTCCAGAGCTTGAGCGTCAACTCAAAGAATCGCAAGAAGCGGAAAATCACGAAGAGCGTGAACATCGTTTAGTGCGTACGAAAGTGACTGGCAACGAGATCGCGGATGTGGTTTCTAAGTGGACCGGCATTCCGGTGAGCCGAATGATGGAAGGTGAGCGTGAGAAGTTGCTTCGCATGGAAGAAGTATTAGGTGAAAACGTCATTGGTCAGAAAGAAGCGATTACTGCCGTTTCTGATGCGGTTCGCCGTTCACGTGCGGGATTATCTGATCCGAATCGTCCTATTGGTTCATTCCTCTTCTTAGGCCCAACAGGTGTTGGTAAAACGGAGCTTACGAAAACACTCGCAACATTCCTTTTTGATGATGAAAATGCGATGCTCAGACTCGATATGTCCGAGTTCATGGAGAAACATTCTGTGGCGCGTCTGATTGGTGTACCTCCAGGATATGTGGGTTATGAAGAAGGCGGTTACTTAACCGAAGCGATTCGTCGTCGTCCATACTCTGTCATTTTGCTTGATGAAGTGGAAAAAGCGCATCCAGATGTCTTTAATATTTTACTGCAAGTATTGGATGATGGACGTTTAACCGATGGGCAAGGTCGTACGGTTGATTTCAAAAATACGGTGATTATCATGACTTCCAACTTAGGTTCACATCTGATTCAAGAACAAGCGAATTGCTTGAGTGACTTGAGTGAGAAAGATCAATATCTAGCGATGCGTGAATCTGTGATGGATGTGGTGGGTGAGCATTTCCGTCCGGAATTCATTAACCGTATTGATGATATTGTGGTATTCCATCCGCTTGCGAAAGCGCATATCCGTTCAATTGCCGCGTTGCAAGTGAATCGTGTTGTGAAGCGTCTGCTTGAACATGATGTGATGTTAACCGTGACAGAAGAAGGGTTAGATAAGCTTGGTGAGATTGGTTACGATCCGGTATTTGGAGCAAGACCACTTAAACGTGCAATTCAAACGCATCTTGAGAATCCATTAGCAAAAGCCTTCTTACGCGGAGAGTTTAAAGCGGGCGACACGGTGATTGTCGATGGTGAGCTAAATATGGATATTATTGATGGCGAAGCCGTAAACTAAGAAATAGAGAGAGTTCTATAGCAAGAAAAGACACCTACTAAAATGGTACAAACTAACGTTAACCACCGTAAGATAGGTGTTGCAAAGGAGAGCCTGACAGATTGTCAGGCTTTTTATTTGGCTAGAAAATGGGCAGTAAATGACCGAGTTGCAAGTTTGCTTAAATCGAGATGAATAGGCAATCTCACGTAGAAATCATGGTGCAAGATTTTCGGTTAAAAGGCTGATATTTAGTGTTTAAAATTCCACATGAAATTGTGCGAATCGAAATCAAGATTACGAATATCGGCGCGGATTGAAGGAGCGGATGCTATTTCTGGTGTGATAGCGGTTTGTTCGATGGGCAATAATGCCATTGCCGGTGATAACAATAAGCTTGCGGGTAACAATGCGCTGATTTGTAAAAAACGTCTTTTGGAGTTTTTCTGTGGTTTCATTTGTATTTATTCCCTAAATACTAACAACGTGGGTTGTGATTCACCTGCTTGAAAGCATGTTTGAGCGTTCGCTCAACTGTTTATTTAATATAACGGAATCGATTATAAATATCAGGCTAAAATTTTTTGAAGATGATACCGAACTGAGGTATGCGTTTGTAGGCTCTCAATTTTCAGTTAATCTCAGTGGCTATTGAATAGGGCATGAATGGCTTTACAAATGAAATCATCGCATAATAATGGCTGAAGAACGAGTCAGTAGTATCATGCGTGATGATGAAAAATTTCCTAGATAAGAGGGGAGCGGAAAATAGATGAGAGTAAAAACACAAAAAATTTATAAAGCGAAAGCGATTGGGCAGGAAAATTATCAAGTGGAAATTGAAGCGCGAGATCATTCTGTGATGGTAGATGAGCCAGCACCGATTGGTGATAATGCCGGCATGACACCGATGGAATTGTTGTTGGGCGCTTTAAGTGGTTGCAAAAGTATTGTTTTTAAAGCGACCGCTAAAAAACTGAAAACAGTTTATACTCGACTTGAGATTGAAGTCGAAGGAGATTTTGATTCGGCAGGTTATATGGGCGATCCCACCGTGCCGATCGGTTTTAGTGAAATTAGAACCACTTATCATATTGAAACAGAAGCACCGAAAGAAGATATTGAGACTTTGATTGCTTTTGTGGAAAGTCATTGTCCAGTTGCCGCAACGATTGAGGTTGCACCGGTGATGAGATCAATCTTGAAATATAATGATTAAGGATTTTTTGTTTAGATGATGAATAGGGCGATATCAATCAATCGAGATAGGTATCGCTTTTTATTACCGCACCATGATCTTTAAGTTTCTTTACAAATATTTATTTATTATGGAAATTGAATATGTTTGCACGAAGAAAAGCTGATGTGATTGAAGGAGCGAATTATGGCGAAAGATTTATTTTATCTCTTGATAGATGAGTGGATCTGGCTATTTATTTTAATGCCACTATTTTTTACATTAAGTCTCTATCTGACTTATAAAACAGGATTTGTTCAATGTCGCTTTTTGAAAGCGACGTGGAGTTCACTGTTTGAAAAAACCAGTGATAACATCGGTATTTCTCCTTTAGGCGCATTCAATTTAAGTATGGCAGGGAGAATCGGCGCGGGCAATGTGATTGGTGTTGCTTTTGCCATTAGTGTCTGGGGGCCGGGCGCGGTATTTTGGATGTGGGTTGTGGCTTTTTTAAGTATGGTACTCGCATTTATCGAAAATATTTTGACGCAAGTTTATCGCGTCAAAATTGGTGATATTTACCAAGGTGGACCGGCATATTATATTGCGAAGGGCTTAAAATCTCCTAAACTTGGCGCGTTATTTGCATTGGTTTTGATCTTCGTCTTTGGGTTTTTATTTATTATCATTCAATCGAGTATGATCATTGATATGGTCAGTATGACGTACGAAGTGCAATCAAATATTTGGGTGCTAATAGGATTAGTGGTGTTAACTGGTATTGTGATTTCAGGCGGTTTACGCCGAATTTCGCATGTGACAGAGATTATCGTTCCTTTTATTTTACTGCTCTATTTCTGTGTGATGCTATTTATATTCGCCATCAATATCACAGCTGTTCCCGGCATCTTTCAGCTGATTATCAACAATGCCTTTGGCGGACAAGAGATGATGGTAGGCGGGTTAGCCGCGGCAATGGTGCAAGGCGTGAAACGAGGTTTACTATTTAATGGTACAGGAATGGGAAGCTCAACTTTAGCCGGAGCAACGGCAAATACTCGTCATCCGGCAAAACAAGGATTATTGCAAAGTTTAGGCGTGTTTATGGATACGTTTTTTGTTAGTGGCATTACGGCATTTGTTATTTTGGAATCAGGACTTTATGGGCATGGGATTCCGAATGGTATTCTTTTAGCACAAGGCGCGATCAGTCACTATTTAGGAGGATTTGCACCTTACTATGTCTCTTTTGTGTTGCTACTAACGTCTTTTGCCGCGATTGTAGCAAATTATTACTATGGAGAAAGTAACATCACGTATTTGAGTCGCCGTAAAAGTGTTCTCCTAAGCTATCGTGTTGCGGTCTTAGGTATGTTGGTTTTAGGCGCCCTGATCGATATTGAACTGTTATGGGATATTGTGACACTATTTATCGGGAGTATGACCATTGTGAATTTAGTGGTGATTTTTTTGCTAAGTGGTACGGCACTTAAAGTGTGGGCTAACTATCTGCAACAACGAAACGCCGGTATCATTCCACACTTTTATGCAGAAGATCTGCCTGAGTTATCAGGGATAGAAAGTTGGGAGAAACCGGAAGCTTTGAAAAATAGAGAGCGAGAAGATGCTTACTTTAAGGCGATGCCGAAATAACTAGAAAACAGCTTCTAGCGAGAACTTTCTTAACCATCTTGTTGAGTGGGAATCATCACACGTTTCAAGAAGTCTTACCGTGTTTGCTATTTTTCGAGCTTAAAGATTATTTCTAAAGGTTTCATGTGAAACCTTTTATTTTGTCATGATTTTACAGTTTTGCTGATGACGAGTTTGGGCAAGCTTTACCCAATGGAAATAGCCAAAAATGGAGACGATAAAGTAAATAAGAAACATGATGCTTGCAGGATATTGTGCTTGAATAAAGAGCATGATGCCGGTGAGTAAGTTTGCCGGAATGAGTAAGCTCCACTGTTCCGCCCAACGTTTTGTTGCCATCCAGATCGCGACGATATTGAGGCTCGTGATGATTGAATCGCTAAGGAGAATGTGCCAAGAGGTATCTGTGAGCAGATAGAGCAAGCCCGCAATCAGCAGTGATGACAAGATGATATAGCTGATGATTTTCGGAATCGCTTGTTGCGGCATTCTCTCTAATGGAACGACACTTTTACGCGATGCATCCAATCCTGCCGGCGAGAGCTGTTTTTGATGCCATTTGTACCAGCCCCAAATTGAGATCAAAAAGAAATAACCATAGATTAAGCTCATCGCGTAGAGTTCGGAATGAAAGAAAATATAGATGTAGAGAACCGCCATGATGAGACTGGCAACCCACATACTTTTTTTCGCTTTGAATTCTAAGTAGAGATAGATGAAACCGATAATCGTTGCGATAAGTCCGATATAATCGGTCTGTAAAATTTCTAAAAGTTGATCCATGCACGTGTCTTTATGATGAAATAAATAGATGTAATCTGTGTAGATGATATCGGCAAGATATCATGGAGAGAATGAGATAGTGAAGATTTTCTTTCAGAGCTGAATCATGGCTGGGAATAACGTTTGCAGATTTCTAGCAATTTCGCGCCAGCAAATTGTCATCAATCTTCTGAAGCTGAAAACCTTATCGTTAGATGATTTAGATTTGTCTTTAAAAGTTGATGCCGATGAGGACGACTATTTGTCGTTTTTAACAATCTCGTGCTAACCGTAACACTCATTGGATGAGGTTGAAATGCTGTAAGATGAGCGAGGTTTTCATCTAAAAAAATGCCGGCATATTTACCGGCATTTTGTGACTATCGTTGTTAAATATTCTTCACCACTTGATCTGGTTTGACGATGATTTTTCGCTCTTTATAGAGATTTCCGATTGCGCGTTTAAACGCAGATTTGCTCACGCCAAAATGTTTATGAATAAGATCCGGCGAGCTTTTGTCACTAATGGGCATCGCACCACCATATTCACTGATTTTGCGCATAATCGCATCTTCTAATGTTTCACGAGCTTCTACGGTATTAATCACAGGTTGTTCCGCAATATCCATTTTGCCATCTTCACGAATATGCTTCACGAAACCTAAAATCTCATCACCGATCTCAAGCTCACTGACGACATCGCTGTGATAAATTAAGCCCCAGAATTTATGATCGACGATGACTTTCACGCCAAGATCCGTCATGCTCTCAACGAGTAAGGTAACTTGATCACCTTCTTCATAATGATGCGGTTCTTGATCGAGGAATTTCTCCAGCTTCATACTTGCCGTAATGCGCTCGGATACTTCATCAATATAGGTATAAACAATGGCAAAATCGCCGGCACTTATTGTGCCAACTTCTTCACTGAAAGGTAATAGGAGATCTTTTGGTAATCCCCAATCAAAAAAGATGCCGATATCATTAATTTCTACCACTTGAAGATCGGCAAATTTGCCAACTTCGGTATAAGGTTTGTTTGGCGTTGCCACAAGATGATTGTGATTGTCGAGATAGACAAAAACATCTAACCATTTCCCCACAGCAGTTGGTTGGTTTCTAGGAATCTCTCGATGTGGCAGAAGAACATCGCCCTCTAAAATGAGACCCATCTTTGTTTTTTGGATAATCGTTAAGCGATTCATCTGCCCAATTTTGGGGTCATTTTCACTGTAATAAGACATAAGGCCTTTTAAAATCTCGTATTAATTGTTAAATAAAATGGTGTGATCGATGGTAGTTAACCATGATCGATCGTTGATATTTTGTAAAACACCATTTAGATAGGATCTATTATAAGTGATATTCTTAAAATAGCGCTATCGCTTCTGAAGTTTAGTGGTTAATTCTATTTGCAGATCTAACACAGCATGAGGAAAAAGCAGTAATGGATCTAAGCGATTTAAATATTCAGATTGGTAGGAATTGGTGAGTTCGATGCTATATTCTCGAAAATGATTGTGATTTTCCCATGCTTGTCGTGCTTGTTCAAAATCCATTAAAGGTTCCGTAATTTCACTATCTAGGAGAAAATTTTGATAGTGATTGTCATAATAATGATAGAGCAAGTTTAAAAATTCAGTCCGCTTTTCATCCCCACCGATATCGACATAGATTCCCTCTTTCCATGGTAATGCGGCATATTGATATTCAGGTAATTCTAAATAAGCTTGGCGAATATTTTCAGAAAAATTTCTTTGTAGTAGCGCGGCAAGAGATGCTTTAAGTTCCGTGCGCGTTAACAGGGGTTCTTCGATCATTGTAAAGAGCGGATGTTGCAGATCTTGTCCCGTGATCAGTTCGAAGTCAATAAGTTGCTCGATTGTGAAATAGATGAAATCTGCAAGTTGCCAATAGTAGTGTGAATTTCTTAATGTGTGATGTTCTCCTCGAATAAAGATCTGCATTAACACATATTCACGTGCTATCAGATCTAAACCTTGTGTCGTTTTACCATCAATAATGTGGAGCATTCCTTGAAATATTTGGGAGGTTGAGAGTCCAAAAATATTTTGAGGAGAGAGCTGTGGCAGTACAATCGGTTTGTTTCCAAGTTGTGAATTAAAGCGGATCTCTCGATAGGTTTTCTCAAGTGGTAATTGTTGATAACGTCCGAGAAGCATTCTGTGTGAGCTTCGATCTAATGTTATTGTGTCTCGGCTCTCTTTCAGAGTCTCTATCATTTTCCAACCTTTATAATCGGTAAAAGGAGAACGATAAAGTGCCGTATCATTGGCGGAGATGATGCCAATATAATTAAGGGATTGATTCTTTTGGGGATAAAAATTACGATAGATTGATTCGTTGTAGGAATACTCTGGCGTAGCGGAAAATTGATTGAATAAGGTTTGATAACCATTTTTAATCACTAAAGCACCGACATTTGAGTAATTGGGATTGAGCGAGAGAATGCCGGCAATGTCCGTTGCTAAATTGTTATTTAACCAAGCATTATTAAACTCGGGTAATACGGTAATCTGCTTAATTTCAGGTAGTAACTTGTCTTCTTGGAACTGTGCTTTGGCAAAGGTGCAAAAAAGTATTATCACGAAGAAGAGAAATTGCAGTTTCATTGTGTGCCTTTAGCATTTTCTTGATCTAAAAGATGCTTATCTTTAATCGCATTTACTGCACAAACCGCCGATCCCCAGGCCCATTGGAAATTATAACCGCCGAGCCAACCGACGATATCGACTACTTCACCGATAAAGTAGAGATTATCACAGAGCTTGCTCTCCATAGTTTTCTGATTGAGCTCTTTTGTATTTACGCCACCGCGCGTAGCTTCCGCCGTTTTATGTCCGTCAGTGCCGCTCGGAGAAATTGTCCAAGCATTCAGAAGATTGCCAAGCGCTTCGAGGATCTTATTGGGAATTTCGGCAAAGGGTGTTGTTTGATAAGCGGCAAACGGTTCACGATTGAGCCAAAATTGAATAAAACGTTTTGGCATTGCCGGCACAAGTTCACTGATTGCTCGCTCAAGATAATATTTTGCGGTTTTCTTGAGCTCAATGAGCGAAGTTTTGATATCTAAATCTGGAGCAAAATTGATGGTAAGTGTCCCGCCGGGCACCCAATAACTCGAAATTTGTAAAATGCCGGGACCGGATAATCCTTTATGACGAAAGAGAAGATCTTCTTCAAAGATAATGCGATCTTTGGGTTTTTTGCCAGGATTTGTGGAGATCGTTACCGGCAATGAAATGCCGGCAAGTTCGGTAAATCCCTCTTGCTCCCAGAAATCAAAATGAAGCGCGACTAATGCAGGGCGCGTTGGAATGATGGAATGACCAAAAGATTTCGCCACGTGATAACCAAAATCGGTCGCACCAATTTTGGGAATCGCTAAACCGCCGGTGGCAATAATCAAATGGTTGCACGTGAAACCTCCGAGAGAAGATTCTACGATAAATTGCGCTTGTTCATGTTTTTTCGATATTTTCGTGACCTGACAGCCTGATTCTAGCCGCACATTACCATGGCGACATTCGTTCAAAAGCATTTCGATAATATCTTTGGAAGAGGCCTTTTGCTCTCGATCACAAAAGAGTTGTCCGCGATGCTTTTCGGTATAAGGAATCTGGTATTTTTCCACAAGGGAGATAAAATCCTGCGCCGTATAGTTAGATAGCGCGTAACGCACAAATTTCGGATTTTCCGATACATAATATTTTGCGGCATCAAAACCATCAATGTGTGTATTGGTAAAGTTACAAAATCCACCGCCGGCAATCCGAATTTTTTCGCCAAGTTTCGTGGCATGATCTAACAGTAAAACGGAAAGACCTGCTTGTCCGGCTTTTCCTGCTGCCATTAATCCCGCTGCGCCGGCACCAATAATGATGAGATCAAACTGCGTAGAAGAGATTGTCGAAGATGTTGATGTCATAACTCATTGCAAATAACGTAAATAGAGCGTGCAATTATAAGCGCTTTTATGGCAGATGCTAGCAACAATCGTTGAGATGTCAGAAATATCCTGATATAGATTCTAGTTACAGGTTTGTACCAACTGTTGGTGCGAGATTGATAAAAGTAGGCAACTATTCTCTCCAGCGGTGTATCGCCTTTTAATAGAGGCTTTGAATCCTTTTTTTAATGCTTGAAACACCGGAAGAGGCGATCTTTAGCTGTGATATCGAAACTTACTTGATCATCTCTTGTAAATACTCTGTGGAACTCATCATTCTTGCACCAAGCGCAACGGCACGTTCATAGATTGCTTTAGCGGTCGGATTATCGGGAATAATATTGGACATACAATCGGTAAGAACCACCAGTTTTTGCATCAGTTTTGGGTGCGTTTGTAGCATGTCATGAATCGTACTTGCCACACAAAAATCCATGGCTTCGCCGGCAAGCACGATCTCATCAAAGCTCGCAAATCGTTTTAGTAATGTGTGATCAAAACAGGTTGTCGGCGTTTCAGGGAATTCTACGGCGGCTTTTAAAATACTGTAATGTTCGGTAAAAGGATTCGCCCCTTTGTTGTAGAGCTCGAAATTTTTGCCGGTGATATGCGACCAATGTGCTAGCGCTTGATAGAGTTCTTCCGGAATCGCCCAGCCTTTGGTGCCGATTAAACAGTGTGGTGGCCAGATGGTGCATTGATAGTTAGATGCTTGTAGTGCTTCTAAATATTGTTCGGTTTGCTCAGGATAATATTGCGGAGTCCACTGTTTTGTTAGTAGATCTTCATAGGTGATAGTTGTGAAAACCACCGGCATTTCGCCTTGTTCATTGCGCCAATAACTCGGATGCGCAACATGCACAGGATAGTGAGAATCCATACTGAGGATTATTTCTGTAAAAGATTCCCCGGCATTTTCTAACAGACGAAGGAGATTTTGTAGATCTTCTTCAGCCCCGTTGACGTAGAGTTTACCGTGAGGATCACAAAAATCGTTTTGTAGGTCGATACCTAAAAGAAGTTTTTTCATGTTGAATCTATAATTTTCTCATCAATGAATGAAGGGTTTGATACACTGCTGACAATGAATTTCAGAATCATTAAGTGCCGGGCATGATCTATTTTGGGGATCTTCATGGATCTTAAATTTAATGTAGCAAAGTTTGATGTAACATGCGGCTTTGATTGTGGTATAGAACTGGGATTCGGGATAAAAAGAGAGGATGTTCGCAGACTGGGGACCTATTGTGTGCCGGCAATAAGCGTGATTTTTCAATTGAAATAACGATCATCTGAAATAACAGTGATGATAAAAGTGGGGAAATTATGGCAGGAGAAATGATCCTGATTTTGGTGGCGGTTGCCATGGTTGCAGGATTTATTGATGCGATTGCTGGTGGTGGTGGATTGATTACATTGCCGGCACTGTTACTGTCAGGATTATCACCAGTACAAGCACTTGCGACGAATAAGTTACAATCTTCGGCGGGATCGTTTTCAGCTACATTTGCCTTTTTTCGTAAAGGGTTAATTAGCTGGAAGCATTCGAAATGGGTCTTTTTTATGTCATTGTCTGGCGGAGTGATTGGGGCATTATTAGCCACGAGATTGCCGGCAACATTCTTACAAATTGTGGTGCCGATACTGCTGTTATCGGTGGCGACTTATTTTGTTTTTTCCCCTAATCTTGATGGGCGTGAGAAGCGCGCCAAGATCTCTCGAACCCTTTTCTTATTAACATTTGTGCCGCTCATTGGTTTTTATGATGGGATTTTTGGTCCTGGAACCGGTTCCTTTTTTATGGTGGCATTTGTGTTAATGCTTGGTTCAACATTGGTGAATGCGATTGCAGAAACTAAACTGGCAAACTTCGCTTCTAATATTGGCTCGTTTGCGATCTTCGCATTTTCAGGTGAGATGCAAGTAGTCTTAGGATTGCTGATGGCGGTCGGCGCATTTATCGGGGCGCAATTGGGCGCGCGTTTTGCCGTAAAATATGGGGGCAAGGTGATTCGCCCGCTTTTAATTGTAATGAGTGTTGCGATGGCGATTAAGCTTTTGTTAGAACCGAGTACTCCCTTGTCACAATGGGTATTGCAGTGATTTTAAGTTTTTCAAAATCGTCATTATTGAACCATACTGAATTAAAAAAGAGAGTTGTTGGTGAATACCACAACTCTCTTTTTTTATAAGAATGTTCAGGATTACGGCAAAAATATTTATCTATATCAATGAAGCTTTATGATTTTTTGAAAATCAGCGAGTAAATGTTGCAATTTTTTAAGATTACAGGTAATCATTAAGAAGAGCAGATTGAAATTAATGATAAAAACAAAACCCTATCTTATTGTTGATAGTGGATTTATGCGTTATTCATGAATGGATCGGCTCATTAATATGAACAGGGTATTTATCATCCTTGTTGGTATTTAAATATTATAAAAATACTAAAAAAACATTACGAAACACCTACCGTTATCAAAAGGTATTTAAGGAGAGATCATGAGTGATAATTTAATATTGTCAAAGCTAAGTGCGGGCGTTAAAAAAAGCCTTGGGGCGATCGCGATCGTCGGTGCTTTAGCGATGGGAAGTGCGAGTGCATCTACATTGGTGTACTGTTCAGAAGCTTCTCCAGAAACATTTAATCCACAGCTCTCATCAACGGGGACAACCTTTGATGCCAGCGGTATTCCCATTTATAGCCGTTTAACAGAATTTAAATTGGGAACGACAGAATTTGAACCTAGCCTTGCCGAGTCTTGGGATGTGAGTGAAGATGGTAAAGAGTTCACCTTTCATCTGCGTAAAGGCGTAAAGTTTCATAGTAATCGTGACTTTAAACCCACGCGTGATTTTAACGCAGATGATGTGATTTTCACTTTTGAAAGACAGATGGATAAGGATCATCCTTATCATAATGTTTCGAGCCGTCAGTTCGAATACTTTGAAGCAATGGGCTTCAATGAGCTGATTGATTCGGTCAATAAAATCGATGATTACACGGTGAAGATTACGTTAACTCGCCCCGAATCTCCATTTTTAGCCAATCTTGCGATGGCATTTGCCTCGATTCTTTCGGCAGAATATGGTGATGCGCTATTAGCAAAAGGTAAACCTGAAGAGATCGACTTAGTACCGATTGGAACAGGACCATTTGAATTCAGACAATATCAGCAAGATTCTCGTATTTTATATACGAAGTTTAATGATTATTTCGGAGATCCGGCAAAAGTGGATCGTTTGGTTTTCTCTATCACGCCAGATGCGGCAGTTCGTTATGCGAAATTACAGAAAGGGGAATGTCATGTGATGCCATATCCGAATCTTGCTGATCTTGATCGCATGAAGAGTGATAACAATATCGATGTGAAAGAGCTGACGGGATTAAACATTGGTTACTTAGCTTTTAACATGGATAAAAAACCGCTTGATAAGCTGGAAGTACGTCAAGCATTAAGCATGGCTGTGAATAAAGCCGATATTATCGATGCGATTTTCCAAGGGAATGCGCAAGTGGCGAAGAACTTTATTCCGCCAACGATGTGGAGCTATAACGATGATATTCAGGATTATGAATATAACGTTGAAAAAGCGAAAGCATTGTTACAAGAAGCGGGCGTTGATGGTTTAGAGATCTCGCTTTGGGCAATGCCGGTACAACGTCCTTATAATCCTAATGCGCGCAGAATGGCGGAGATGATTCAGTCTGACTGGGCGAAAATTGGGGTGAAAGCGAATATCGTGACGTATGAGTGGGGTGAGTATTTAACACGAATCCGCCATGGTGAGCATGATACGGTTCTGATGGGTTGGACGGGTGATAATGGCGATCCGGATAACTTCTACTCTTTCCTTTTAAGCTGTGATGCCGTGAATTCTGGTTCGAACTACTCACGTTGGTGTAATGAAGATTTTGATAAGCTTCTGACAGAAGCGCGTTCGACAACAGATCAAGATAAACGTGTCGCACTTTATCGTGAAGCGCAAGAGATTCAAAATCGCGAACAACCTGTATTAAATATCGCGCACTCAACCGTTTATATGCCAGTGCGTACAGAAGTTGTGAATTATATTATCGATCCATTAGGGACGCATAACTTCAACCAAGTGGGCGTTGAAGAGAAATAATCAATCTCTCAATCTCAACTTGTTCTTTAAAAATTGATGAGATGAATCCTTGAATCTTTAAGGAAGTTAGAAAGGCGCCAGTTTCGATGCTGGCGCTCTTTTGTTTCTCATTTCATCACCACTTTTACCAGCCATCATGGAACTATTATGATTCAATTTTTCTTTCGGCGTCTGGGCATGATTATTCCGACTTTTATCGGAATCACGCTTTTGACCTTTGTTTTTATTCATCTTATTCCCGGCGATCCGATATTGATCCTTGCCGGTGAACGAGGTATTACACCCGAAAGATATGCCGAGCTGCGTGCACAATTTGGTTATGATCAACCGTATATTGTGCAGTATTGGGAGTATCTCAAAGGGATTTTTCACGGTGATTTAGGGAATTCCTTAGTAACTCAAAGACCAGTTTGGTCGGAGTTTGTCCCGCGCTTTAAAGCAACATTAGAGTTAGCCATTTGTGCCATGATTTTCGCGGTAGTGGTTGGCATTCCTACAGGCGTTTTAGCTGCTGTAAAACGCGGTTCTGTGTTTGATCATACCGCCGTGGGAATCTCTTTAACTGGTTATTCGATGCCGATATTCTGGTGGGGAATGATGCTAATTTTGCTCGTTTCTGTACAGCTAGATTTAACGCCGGTGTCTGGGCGCGTGAGTGATATGGTCTTTTTAGATGATCGGGATCCGTTAACAGGACTTATGCTGATTGATACTTTCTTCTTTGGAGAAACTGGCGATTTTAAAGATGCGATACATCATATTATTTTGCCGGCCATTGTGCTTGGAACGATTCCACTTGCGGTTATTGTGCGAATGACACGTTCCTCTATGCTTGAAGTTTTAAGTGAGGATTATATTTTAACGGCGCGAGCTAAGGGGTTAGGTAAGGGACGAATTATCCTGATTCATGCGCTTCGTAATGCCTTGATTCCGGTGGTGACGGTGATTGGATTACAAGTGGGAACGATGCTTGGCGGCGCGATCTTGACGGAGACGATCTTTTCTTGGCCTGGCGTTGGACGTTGGCTTATAGAAGCGCTGCAGCGCCGAGATTATCCAGTAGTTCAAGGCGGCGTATTATTGGTGGCAACGCTCATTATTTTAGTGAATTTTGTGGTTGATCTGCTTTACGGGGTTGTAAATCCTCGTATCAGACATAAATAGGGGGATCAGATGACGAAACATCATAATCTGAATGTGATCTTGGAAGATGCTGAAATGGCATTAGAGGCAAATCGTCCTGTTGCGCCAGAATTATTAGAGCTGAAGAAGCCTCAAAGTGCCTTGCAACAGTTTTGGTTTTATTTCCGTAAAAACAAAGGCGCTGTACTTGGATTATGCTTCATTGTTTTTATTGTTTTAGTGGCGATTTTTGCGAATTTTATTGCACCGCACGCGCCGGCAGAGCAATTTCGGGGAAGTCTGTTAATGCCGCCGGTTTGGATGGAGGGCGGTTCTTGGAAATTTATTCTAGGAACGGATGATGTCGGGCGGGATATTTTAAGTCGTTTGATCTACGGCGCACGATTATCGCTGCTTGTAGGTATTGTTGTTGTGGTGGTTTCACTCATTCTCGGCATTACTTTAGGTTTACTCGCAGGCTATTTTGGCGGCGTTATTGAAGCGGTGATTATGCGCGTGGTGGATATCATGCTCGCATTACCAAGTTTGTTATTAGCATTGGTATTAGTCGCGATTTTTGGACCATCAATTGTGAATGCATCGATCGCCTTAGCCTTTGTCGCGTTGCCGCACTATGTGCGTTTAACGAGAGCCACGACATTGAGTGAAATGGAGAAAGATTATGTCGTCGCATCGAAAGTTGCCGGCGCAGGTCATTTCAGACAAATGTTTATTAATATTTTGCCCAACTGTTTAGCACCATTAATTGTGCAAGCGACATTGGGATTCTCCAATGCCATTTTGGATATGGCGGCATTAGGATTTTTAGGGATGGGCGCACAACCGCCAACACCAGAATGGGGAACTATGCTCTCAGATGTCTTGCAATACGCGCAATCGGCGTGGTGGGTGGTTGCTTTCCCCGGCATTGCGATCTTATTAACAGTATTAGCGTTTAATCTCATGGGCGATGGCTTACGTGATGCGCTAGATCCTAAGCTAAAAGTTTAAGGGAAGGAGAGATATTATGACACTCTTAAAAGTGGATACCTTAACCGTTGAGTTTGGGGAAAAAAATGATCGCTTTCGGGCGGTTGACCGGATCAGTTATATCGTAGATAAAGGCGAAGTGGTTGGCATTGTCGGGGAATCTGGTTCTGGTAAATCAGTCAGTTCACTTGCGATTATGGGTTTAATTGATTTCCCAGGAACGGTGACTGCGGAGCGTTTAGAATTTGATGGCAAAGATCTGCAAACGTTGAAGCGCAAGGAACGCCAACGAATTTTAGGGGATGATGTGGCGATGATCTTCCAAGATCCAATGACCTCGCTGAATCCCTCATTCACCGTTGGTTATCAAATTATGGAAACTTTAAAAGCGCATCAAGGCGGACGAAGAAGCGCGCGCAAAGCACGAGCGATTGAGTTGTTAACACAAGTTGGGATTCCGGATGCCGCGAATCGATTTAATCTCTATCCGCATCAATTATCCGGCGGGATGAGTCAGCGTGTGATGATTGCGATTGCCATTGCTTGTAGCCCGAAACTATTGATTGCCGATGAACCAACGACGGCATTAGATGTGACGATTCAAGGGCAAATCATGTCACTGCTGCTCAAGCTACAAAAAGAGCAAGAGATGGCGTTATTATTGATTACCCATGATTTAGCATTAGTGGCGGAATCTGCCGATAAAATTGTGGTGATGTATGCCGGTCAAGTGGTGGAAGTTGCTGAATCGAAGAAGTTGTTTAGTGAGCCATTTCATCCTTACACTGAAGCGCTGTTGAAATCTTTGCCGGAATTTTCGAAAGGGGAAGCGCGTTTAGAATCATTGCCGGGCGTTGTTCCGGGGAAATATGATCGTCCATTGGGCTGTTTGTTGAATCCGCGGTGTCCTTATAAACAGGATAAATGCCTGCAGGTTGAACCAGCATTAATGCCTATTGGAGAGCGTTTAGTGAAATGCCATTTCCCTTTAATACCGGTTCAAATCAAGGAGATTCATCATGGTTGATCAACAAGTTATGCCGATTTTAAAGGTGGATCAGTTAGCTAAATTTTACCCGGTGAGTCGTGGTTTTCTGAAAGGGAAGGGTGAAGTGAAAGCGCTGAATGGGATCTCTTTTGCTTTGGAAAAAGGGAAAACATTGGCGGTTGTTGGGGAATCTGGTTGCGGAAAATCAACGCTGGCAAAAGTCTTAACGATGATTGAATCGCCGACTGCGGGAGAGCTACTTTACAATGGGGAATCTCTGTTGAAAAATGATCCCAAGATGGCAGCATTACGCCGGCAAAAGATTCAGATTATTTTCCAAAATCCGTATGGCTCGCTCAATCCTCGTAAGAAAGTTGGTGCTATTTTGGAAGAGCCCCTGCTCATCAATACTGCCTTAAACAGCCTAGAGCGAAAAGAGCGAGTATTGGAGATCATGGGTAAAGTTGGGCTTAGGCCTGAGTTTTATGAGCGCTATCCGCATATGTTTTCCGGTGGACAGCGTCAGAGAATTGCGATTGCGAGAGGGTTGATGCTCAATCCAGATATCGTAATCGCTGATGAACCTGTATCTGCGTTAGATGTATCTGTTCAAGCACAAGTGTTAAATCTCATGATGGATCTCCAAGATGAACTTGGATTATCTTATCTCTTTATTTCTCATGACTTATCCGTTGTGGAACATATTGCCGATGATGTAATGGTGATGTATTTAGGAAAATCCGTGGAAAAGGCCTCAAAAGAGGCGATCTTTTCTGAACCAATGCATCCTTATACACAAGCGCTCTTATCGGCAACGCCGCGTCTAAATCCTGAGAACAAGCGAGAGAAAATTACGTTAACGGGTGAATTGCCAAGTCCGCTTAATCCGCCGCAAGGTTGTGCTTTTCATGCACGATGTCAGCATGCATTTGATCAATGCCGGCAATCTCAACCGGAGATCAAAACATATTTCGATGCAAAAGGATTGCCGCATGAAGTGGCGTGTTTTAAGTTGGAAAAGGAATTGAAAGAGATTTGATGGCGGATTAGTTTTAAAGGGAATAGTGAAGCTCACTTTTAAAGGTGATGCGTGGCTGGGGGATGTTTGCATACTGTTGTCAATCGCGTGCCAGCAATGATAGAGATCTTTTATCGTGTGATTGGTTCTATGTATATCTGATTAAAGGTTCTATTTAAAAGGTGATGCGCGGCTGGGAGAATGTTTGCATACTTTTACCAATCTCGCGCCAGCAGTTTCAGTTACTTTTAGTTAAATACCGATACTAATCGGAGATTTTCTGCACATGATATTTTCTAGGAATCTCTCGCATAAGCTAATGGTATTCCTAACGGAATTTATTTTAGAACTAGATGTAAGTAATTGAATTTATTGTCTGAATTAAAACTTCTTTTAAAAGATGATATATCGCAAGAGAGAATGTTTGCATACTTTTACCAATCTCGTCCCAGCAATTATCGCAGCTATTTTAAAGCGAAATAACTATAAAATAAAAATCAAAAGAAAGAGCGTTATAGTGCAGGCTATAACGCTCTTTTGTTGGCGATATCTTTTCAGAAGTCATGGAGAGCTGAAAAGAAAATCGGCTATTACTCGTCACTTGTTAGGATTGAGAGTAAACATTCAGAAACTCACGGTTGTGCTAGAAACCGTGAGCGCTTGAATTAGTCATACTGGAAGATATTTTTGAGGAATAACTTCGCGCGATCGCTGGGTTCTCCTTCAAAGAAAGCTTCTTTGGATAAATCATCATGAATCTCGCCGCCGTCGATGAAGATCACGCGATCGGCAACTTGTCTGGCAAAGCCCATCTCATGGGTTACGCACATCATGGTCATGCCTTCTTGCGCAAGCTCCGTCATTACTGCTAATACTTCGTGAATCATCTCAGGATCTAGCGCCGATGTTGGTTCATCAAAGAGCATCACTACAGGATCCATCGCCAGCGCGCGAGCAATTGCCACGCGCTGTTGCTGTCCGCCAGAGAGTTGAGACGGGTATTTTCCTAAATGTTTGCTTAAGCCCACTCGATCCAGTAATGCCAGCGCTTTAACATGTGCTTCATCTTTGTTACGTTTTAAGACTTTTGTTTGCGCCAACATGAGGTTTTTTTCAATCGACATATTGGGAAAGAGTTCGAAATGTTGGAAAACCATTCCCACTTCTGTACGGACTTTATTGATATTGGTTTTAGGATTTGCCAGCGAATGACCATTGATAATGATATCGCCTTGTTGAAAAGGTTCTAATCCATTGGCACATTGAATGAGTGTGGACTTCCCAGATCCTGAGGGACCACAAACGACGACCACTTCTTTTTCGGCAATATCTGTGGAACAGTTTTTGAGAACCTGAAAGTCGCCGTAAAATTTACTGACATTTTGGTAGGTAATCATGCGGTACGTTTCCTTTTTTGTAAGGTGCGAACTAAACTTGAGAGCGAGAAACAGATGATGAAGTAGACAAATCCAGCAAAGAGGATCATCTCCATTTTGGCATTGTTGTTATAGCCGATAATATCGGTCGTTCTAAAGAAGTCATTTAAACTCATAATGTAAACAAGGGAGGTATCCTGAAACAGGATAATTGCTTGTGTTAGTAGCAGCGGAATCATATTTTTTAGCGCTTGCGGCAAAATAACATGATAGATCGCTTGGATTTTGGTCATGCCTAGAGCGAGTGCTGCGGACATCTGCTGCTTTCTCACGCTTTTAAAGCCAGCACGAATAATTTCGGAGTAATAAGCTGCTTCAAAGAGCGAGAATGCGACAATCGCCCAGATTAAGCGAACCCCAGATGTATTGCTTATGCCAAAATATTGTTGAACGGTGGGACCAATCGCTAAATAGAACCACATTAACACCATGATTAAGGGAATGGATCGAAAGAGGTTGACGTAACCTGTTGCCAGCCAAGCGATCGGTTTTGGTGCGTAGAGTCTTAAAACCGCTAAGACGATGCCCCATAGAATTCCTACAACGATTGCAATGACGGTAATCCGTAAGCTAACGCCCATTCCTTGCAGTAAAAATGTATAGTTTTCGCTAATAATAGAGAAGAGGCTTGCTAATGAAAAGTTATCCATCTTAAGCTCCTTCTTTAAAGGTCGGTAGCTGTGTCCAGCGTTCGATCAATTTCATGATAAACATGAGTGCCACATTAATAATGATATAGGCGATGGTTACAAGAATAAATGATTCATATGCTTTCGCTGTATAGTCATTAATTTGGGCAGCTTGCCTTGTTAATTCTGCTAAACCGATGGTTTGTAAAACCGATGAGTTTTTAAAAATATTCAATAACTCTGAAGTCATCGGCGGTAGGATAATCCGTAATGCTTGCGGTAAGATCACATAACGATAAGCTTGCGGTAATGTTAAGCCAGTTGCGAGTGCTGCACGCATCTGTCCGCCGGCAAGTGATTCAATACTCGAACGAACTTGTTCTGCGACACGAGCTGAGGTAAAAAGTCCTAAACAGAGAATTCCGGCAGTCATCATTTGTACGAGAGGATCTTGTCCTTTGATCCAATCGCCCATTGCGCTTGGCATTAAATTGGGCCAAACGTAATACCAGAAGAAGAGCTGAACAATGAGCGGAACATTTCGTAAGCATTCTACATAAGTAGCGCCTAAAAAACGAAGTGTTCGGCTTGGAAGTGTTCGCATCGTTCCGACAATAATGCCGAGAATGAGTGCGAGAAACCAGCTGGCACTTGAAGAGAGGATCGTCCATTTTGCACCCTCTAAAAGCCAGTCGAGATAGGTTTCGTTGATAACAGCTTCTTGAAATAAGATTGAGAAATCTAATCCAAACATAGTGAAACCTTTATATTCAATGACGAAATAAAATGTGTGTTAATCAGTTAATAAATAAAAAGTTATAGTGAGTTATTGATTAGTTTTTAATAAAACCCAAATTGATCCATGCTCATCAACCGAGGAGATTACGGGATCATCAGGCGGATTCTCCAATGAATATTTTTGGAGGAATATGGCGTGATCATTTGTTGAATTTATTAAAGACGTGAAACACCAGGAAAGAGGGGGCGACCTCTTCCTAGTGTTTCATAAGTGAGATGTCAGCCATTAGGAGTCAACAGATGGCTAACGTCTCGCTACTGTTATTGATACGGTGTATCAGTTGGATTGTTAAAGAGCTCTCGCATGCTATCTGATAATGGGAAATCTAAGTTTGCATTGCGTGGTGGGATTGGTTGTGTAAACCATTTATTGTAGAGTTGCTCCATTTCACCAGATTTAGACATTTCTGCGATAACTTCGTCCGCTAAAGCTTTAAATTGCGGATCATCTTTTCGCATCATACAAGCATAAGCTTCTTGATCTTGGGGTTCACCAGTGACGACCCAACGGCTTGGATCTGGTGATTTTGCACGCTCACCATAAAGGAGCGAATCATCCATAACATATGCAACGCCGCGGCTATCTGAGAGCATCATAAAGGCATCTCCATGATCTTTAGCAGCTTGAATACGCATATTCATATTCTTTTCAGCATTCATGTTACGAAGAATACGCTCGGAAGTTGTGCCTGCCGTTGTGATGACGACTTTATCTTTCAAATCATCAAAGCTTGAAACGCCGGAATCTTTATCCGTGATCATTCGAATGTTGATGATGAAAATTGTATTGGTAAAACCAGCTTCTTGTGCACGAGAAGTATTGTGTGTGGTTGAACCACACTCAAGATCAATGGTGCCATTACGCATTAGAGGAATACGATTTTGTGAGGTAATCGGCATGAGTTTCACATCTACTTTCTTGCCGAGTTTTTTCTCAATACCTTCAACAATTTTGAGACTGACTTCGTGTGAATAACCGATCACATTTTGTTGATTATCATAATACGAATAAGGAATTGAAGATTCACGATGACCGAGCGTAATGGCGCCCGTATCATTGACCTTCTTCAAGGTTCCGGTTAATTCTTCTGCCGTTGTCATGCTCGGCACTGCAATTAGGCCGCAAAGCGCTAGCCCAAGAATAGTCTTCTTCATATTTTCTCCTTCATACTGTGGTTTGCTAATCTGTTGTGATTCCTAGCAAAGGCTGTTTTGGATATTTTTAAATATCTCTTGTTAATATTATTGTGTTCTTGAAGATGAGATCTCAATTGACGGAGTCTCAATTTTATTATTGGTTGTGATTCTGTTGAACAGCTTGGATTTTATCGTTATGGGATATTTCCTGTTTAAGTTTTTTACAGCCTGTATTTAGATATAGGCTAGCTACGAAAAAAAAGCAAGGTATGGGTCTCGATATTTTTGATGAGGGATATCACTTTTAGTTATGACATGGACTAGAAATCAACGTTTACCAAGATCTAAGAAATATTGCTAACTGCTTGATCTTGTCGCTTGACGAGATCTTTAGGAGCTTTTATTCTTAAAGCATTATTTTGAAAAGTGAAGGCGCGTTAATGATGAAGAAAAAATTGATCGTTCTGGGAAGTAGTAATGTTGATTATATTTTAAAAGTTCCTCATTTTTTACAGCCAGGAGAAACATTGGCTGGCGATCAGTATCAAGTAGCACTGGGCGGAAAAGGCGCAAATCAAGCAGTTGCCGCAGGAAGAGCTGGTGCTGATATTACTTTTATTGCTGCGATTGGGGATGATGATATTGGTAAAGATGCGATTGCACAATTTCAGAAAGATCACATTGATACGACATTAATGACGGTGATTGAAAATGAGAAAACGGGTGTTGCGCTGATCTTTGTCAATCAAGATGGGGAGAATATGATCGGGATCTATTCTGGGGCGAATGCACATGTTACGCCAGAATTAGTGACGCCAATGTTATCAAAAATTGAAGCGGCAGATATGCTGTTAATGCAGTTAGAAACACCGATTGAGACTTTAACGCTTGCCGCAGAAAAAGCAAAAAATGCCGGTGTAAAAGTCGCTTTAAATCCCGCACCGGCGAGAGATCTTTCAGCCGATTTTTTAGCGAATATTGATTTGATTACACCGAACGAAACGGAAGCACAGATTTTAACCGGAATTACGGTCGAAACAGATGAGGATGCCAACCTTGCATCGCAAGTATTACATGATAAAGGCATCGAAACGGTTATTATTACGCTCGGAAAACGGGGCGCATGGGTGAGCGTGAAAGCAGAAAATGCAACTCAGGGAACGGGTTCTTTAGTGCCGGGATTTGTCGTGAAAGCCGTCGACACAATTGGTGCCGGAGATACGTTTAATGGTGCACTAGTTACGGCATTGTTGGAAGATAAATTATTACCAGAAGCAGTGAGAATCGCGCATGCGGCAGGTGCGTTAGCTGTAATGAAAGAGGGAGCACAGCCGGCAATTCCTTGGCGGGAAGAAGTTGATGCATTTTTAGCGAAACAGAATTAATAGTATGGTGGAAATCTCTTTTGAGCGTTGAGTTGTGACTGAGGAGAATGCTTGCATGTCGTTACTAGTTGTCTGCTAGTCATAAGCATAAAAGATCCTAAAAAAGTCATGATATAAAGATATTGCGATTCATCATTAACCCAAGTATTAGTCAACAAAATAGATGATTGATGCTTGGGTTTTACTGATCTGAATATTTTGCGTTTACTTTTCAAGAGAGCGAAGCCATGCGATCTCCTCTTTCCAAATTTCTGGTTCGATGGTTTCTAAAATTAATGGCATATCGCGGAATCGGTCATCTTGCATGATATAACGGAATGGTGTTTCACCAATTTCACCTTTTCCTAAACTATGATGACGGTCAACGCGACTGGCAAAAGCGCCTTTAGAATCGTTTAAATGCATTGCACGAAGGTAGTCAAAGCCAACAATTTTATCGAACTGCGTGAAAGTTTCATCACACCCTTCATCCGTGCGAAGTTCATAGCCGGCAGCAAAAGCATGACAAGTATCGATACAAACACCGACACGAGATTTATCTTCGACATCTTCAATAATGCGGGCAATATGCTCGAAATCGAAGCCTAGGTTAGTGCCTTGTCCGGCAGTATTTTCAATCACCGCTGTGACGCCTTTTGTGTGGCTTAAGACGATATTAATGGATTCGGCGATTAATGCTAAGCAATCATTGACCGGCATTTTATTTAAATGGCTGCCGGGATGAAAGTTGATGAGTTCAATGTCGAGTTGTTCGCAACGCTGAAATTCATCGAGCAGTGCATGACGGGATTTCTCTAATGTTTCCGTTTCATGGTGTCCGGGATTGATGAGATAACTGGCATGCGGCAAGATATGTCTGTTATGAAATTTATAAACTTCTAAGAAACGCTTGTAGCTATCAATATCCGCTTTTTTGAGTGGTGGACCTTCCCAGCGGCGGTTATTTTTTGTAAAAAGTGCAAAGGCATTGGCACCGATTTCTTGTGCATTTTTAACAGTGTTTTGAACGCCACCGGCAGCGCTCACATGCGCTCCAATATAATATGTCATGGTATAAATCCCTCTACTAATAGATTGGTTCACTCGCTGGATTCAATCTATTTCAATTCATTTTTCTTGTTGATTTCAGCTGCTATTGTACCGATTTGTGCCGGGAATGTTGAGCCTTTGATGGTTGAATTCTTTTATCAGAACGATTATCAGAAATCAGAGGTTGGGGCGTTATTGGGAATGTCATTGCTTTAAAAATCGAAACGTTATTCTTTAAGAAGCATCGGGGATGAATTGTTGCCAATCATCATTTTTGCAACGTCATTTAAGACAAGATTGAGTTGAAAGAATGTTGGTCATTATAATTTAAGAGGCTCGATTACAACTCATTATTGTCACGAGATTGATAACAGTCTGCAAACATTCTCTCCAGCCGTAAATCAGCTAAGAAATAACAGGCTAATCTATTTTTATCAGCCGTAAGTGGCTCTTCGTATGAGAATGCTATTTCATCAAATTTAGACATAAAAAAACCCTCGGTAGAGTGAAGCGTTCTACCGAGGACCAAAGGACCCAATTAAAGATCAGTGATTAATAATTAGTATTATTCAAATATTAAGAGTTTTTCTTTTCCATGAATTCAGGATGGTTCACTTGACGATATTGCTGAATTGCTTCTGCGATACCTTCTCCGCCCACTTGTGAACGAACATATTGTGCGCTGAATACTGCTTGCTCAGCTTTCGCTTCAGCAGAGTTATCCATGAGCGATACGACCATCGTGACGATGAATGCAATTGGAATAGAGAAGAGTGCAGGGTTATTGTATGGGAGGATACCTTCTCCATTACCTAACACGTTACCCCAAACTTCAGGACCTAAGACGATCATAATAACTGCTGATGCTAAACCTGCCGCTCCACCTGCAACTGCGCCGCGCGTTGAAAGCTTTTTCCAGTACATTGAGAGGAAAAGAAGTGGGAAGTTTGCAGAAGCACCGATAGAGAATGCAAGTCCTACGACGAATGCCACGTTTTGGTTTTCAAACATGATTCCCAAAAGAATCGCGATAATACCGAGTGCAATCGTGGTATATCTTGAAATTTTGAGTTCTGTTTTCATGACAGGTTTCCCTTTCATGATTACGTTTGCGTAGATATCATGGCTGATTGCTGAAGCCCCTGAAAGGGTTAACCCTGCAACAACCGCAACTAAGGTTGCGAAGGTTACTGCTGACATGAATCCGAGGAATAAGTTACCACCCACAGCGTGCGCTAAATGAATCGCTGCCATGTTGTTACCACCGATTAAAGCATTCCCGCTCATATACTCTGGAACGCCCATAACATAGACGATTGCACCAAATCCAATGATGAACATTAAGAGATAGAAATAACCGATAAATGTTGTTGCATAAAGAACAGATTTTCTTGCCTCTTTCGCATCTTTTACGGTGAAGAAACGCATTAAGATATGGGGAAGACCAGCAGTACCAAACATTAAACCAACACCTAATGAGATGGCATCGATTGGGTTCGGGAACTGAAGACCTGGTTTCATGATCGCAAGGCCTTTTGGGCTCTTTTCAACCGCATTTGCGAAAAGTGTACCCAAATCAAAACCTGACCATACGAGCACAACGACAGACATTAATGTTGCCCCGAAGAGGATCAGAACAGCTTTAATCATCTGTACCCAGGTGGTTGCTAACATTCCGCCGAAGAGAACGTACATGACCATAAGAACCCCAACGATCATTACCGCGATGCCGTAATTAAGACCGAAGAGAAGTTCGATAAGCTTGCCCGCTCCAACCATCTGTGCGATGAGATAGAGAAGGACAATGGCCATTGTTGAGAATGCCGCTAAGATACGAATTGGTGTTTGTTTCAAACGATATGCCGTGACATCTGCGAAGGTAAAGCGACCTAAGTTTCTAAAACGCTCTGCCATGAGGAAGAGAATAACCGGCCAACCAATGAAAAATCCGAATGAGTAGATTAATCCATCATAACCAGAGGTAAATACCATTGCCGAGATACCAAGGAATGATGCAGATGAGAGATAATCCCCTGCAATCGCAAGTCCATTTTGGAAGCCTGATAACCCCCCACCGGCTGTATAGAAGTCCGACGCTGATTTTGTTTTGTTTGCTGCCCAAAATGTAATATAGAGCGTGGCAATGACGAAAACAAAGAACATGATGATCGCTGTCCAATTCTTTTCACCTTGTGCATGCTGTGCAAAAGCACTGGTCATGAAGGGTAATAAAAGGATAGATGCGGCAGTAAAGTGTTTATTTAAGCGTTTCATTAGCCGTCTCCTTCACTAAATTTTCTGTCATTGGGTCATAAACCTTATTTGTACGGTTAATGTAATAGCCCGTTAAAATAGTGGTCCAGATGATCAAGAAGAAACCCGCCGGAATACCCCATGTAGTCACAGAATCTTTAGAGATTGGTGTTCCTACAAGATCCGGTGCAAATGCAACAGCGAGCATTAGGATGATGTAAAATCCTAAAGTGAGCGCAAGTAGCGTCAAACTGAACGTTTGCTTCTTTTTGACAACTTCATAAAATTTCGGATTGTTACCAATCGCTTCGATCATTTCATCGTATTCGCGATTGTAATTCTCCTGATTGGAATTGGACATAATATCCTCCTCAATTACTTAGATAATAGACATGGTGCTTTAAAATTTTTTGATAGCATCGATTTTGTCGATTAACCAAAATCACGAATAGCCACCGATAGGCAGGCTATTTTGCTAGGGTTTGTTATATTTTCTTTGAGAACTTGGTGAATAGTTTTATTAGGATAAATTTAAATTCTTGATGGTTTTATAAATTTTTATTAAGAATAATTAAAATTTATTATATTAAATCTATTTTGTATATAAATATCTATTACAATTCTGTGAAAGTCTTTGTTCTGAAACCTCTTTTATGATCATTTGTAATGATAACCATGATGAATATCTCCCTCTGCTGACCACTGTATGGATTATTTTTCTTTAAAACAATGTATCAAGCGCCCATTTGTTCTCCTTATAGGTCAGTTTTAAGCTAACATAGCTTTTTTTTTATAGCAAATTAGAAATGAAAAACGGGCATTAAGATCCTCGGTAAATAGAGGTCTTAATGCCCGTTATGAACTATAACTAGCTGTATTTGCGATTGTTAAGGTTTTTTAATAATTAAATAACTCTAGAAAATCTATTATCATTTTTTCTTAAATATGCATCAAAAACCATTCCAATATTACGAATGAGTAATCGCCCTGAATCTTGGACATAATATTTATCGTTTTTAATAACAATTAATCCATCATCTTGCATTGCATCTAGTGCAGGGAGATCGGCTTTGAAGTATTCACGAGCGTCAATACCTAAATCGGCACTGACTTTATCTAGATCCAGTTTTAAGTTGCACATAATCTCGGTAATGACATGGCGACGAAGAAGATCATCTTGTGTGAGTTTTACGCCGCGCATAATCGGTAAATGGCCAGTATCAATCATGGATTCATAGTCCGGCATGATCTTTGCATTTTGTGCATAGATATCGCCAATTTGAGAAATCGAAGAGATCCCCATGCCGATCAGATCACAATCTGAATGTGTGCTGTAGCCTTGGAAGTTACGATAGAGTAAGCCCTCTTTCTGGGCAATAGCTAATTGGTCAGTTGGTTTTGCAAAGTGGTCCATGCCGATATAAACATAGCCAGCTTCAGTTAAGCGCTCAATCACGAGTTTAAGAATGAGAAGCTTTTCTTGTGGTGACGGCATATCTTCAGGATTCATCTGTTTCTGAGTCTTAAAGAGATGCGGCATGTGCGCGTAGTTAAAGACAGAGAGACGATCAGGAGATAACTCAATCACTTCTTCTAAAGTGCGAGCAAAACTTTCGACGGTTTGGAATGGTAAACCGTAAATTAAGTCGAGTGAAATGGAGTTAAAGCCACTTTCTCTTGCCGCAGTAAGCGTTTCGATGGTGATCTCTTTGGGTTGAATACGGTTGACAGCTACTTGAACTTTGTCGTCAAAGTCTTGAACGCCCATACTTAAACGATTAAAACCGATTGAACGCAGGAAGCGAACCGTGTCGGCATTGGCTTCACGAGGATCCACTTCGATGGATATCTCTGCTTCATCATCTGGAAGAAGATTAAATTTTTCACGTGTTTTATCCATTAATGCGCGCATTTCATCGTGCGATAAGAAGGTGGGGGTGCCACCGCCCCAATGAAGCTGTTTTACCGGTGCTTTGTTATTAAAGAGCGCCCCTTGCATCTCAATCTCTTTGAATAAGCGATCAAGATAAGGTTGTGAACGCTTACGATTATTCGTAATAATTTTGTTACAACCACAGTAAAAACAGATCGTGGCACAAAATGGGATATGGAAATAGAGAGAGAGAGGATTCTTTCTCGCGTTCGAGGCCTGTGCTGCCTCTATATACTCTTTTTCGCCAAACTCCTCAGTAAACTGGACTGCGGTTGGGTAGGAAGTATAGCGAGGACCTGCTTTATCGTATTTTGCGATGAGGGCTTCATTAAATATTTTATTGGTCATATTATTGATACTCTAATGATCAGCTTCTGCTCGAAGACGTTTATGAGCGAATGTCCGCTCAACAAAGACTTTGGAAAGAAATCCATTTTCTGCGAGCTCTATTATATCTTAAACAGGGAGATTGTGGCGCTTTTCTCTTGATTTCTTGAGCTAAGTTTTTAAATTAGCGTTATACTTTATTTAAATAAGCTTTTCGAGTTTCAATGTGAATTTTCCATAGCAAAAGAGGAGTAATCATTAATGCGTCGTACTAAAATTGTAGCTACATTAGGTCCTGCAACAGATAAGCCAGGAGTGCTTGAGGGCATTATTAAAGCCGGCGTGAATATTGTGCGCCTCAATTTTTCCCATGGGGAACATGCGGAGCATATCGCTAGAGCGGAAGCTGTTCGTGAAGTCGCGGATAAGCTGGGAATTCGTGTCGGAATTTTATCAGATCTTCAAGGTCCCAAAATTCGTATCGAAAACTTTGTCGATGGACGTGTAGAGTTGGAAGAAGGCCAGACCTTTATTTTAGATTCTAAATTAGATGAAGATGCCGGTAATCAAGAGCGTGTTGGAATTGCTTATAAAGAGTTAGTGAATGATGTGAAAATCGGCGATACCTTATTGTTAGATGATGGCAATATTATCGTGGATGTGACTGGCGTGACTGAAAATGAGATTCAGACAAAAGTCGTGGTAGCAGGTCCTTTATCAAACCGAAAAGGGGTGAATTTAAAAGGGGGCGGTTTATCTGCCGCGGCATTAACAGAGAAAGATAAAGAAGACTTAATTTGTGCCGCAGGCTTTAATACGGACTTTATTGCAGTATCGTTTCCCAAAACAGCTGCAGATATTATCGAAGCGCGTGAATTATTAGTCGCCGCAGGTTCTAAAGCAGGGATTGTGGCGAAGATTGAGCGTACAGAAGCGCTTGAAAACATTGATGAGATCATTGAAGCGTCAGATGCCATCATGATTGCACGTGGAGATTTAGGTGTTGAAATTGGAGATGCGAAGCTCGTGGGCGTACAAAAACGCTTTATCCATCGCGCACGTCAATTAGATAAAGCGGTGATTACTGCAACGCAGATGATGGAGTCGATGATTGAACATCGATCGCCAACTCGTGCGGAAGTGATGGACGTTGCGAACTCCGTATTAGATGGCACAGATGCAGTGATGTTATCTGCAGAAACAGCGGTCGGTAAATATCCGATTAAAACCGTTCAATCGATGGCAGAAATCTGTATTGGTGCCGAGAGTGAAGTGGATCGTACATTGGGATCACAGGGTGGATATTCGCTTCGAGAAGAGCCTTTTAAATTTGAGCGTACGGATGAAGCGATTGCGATGTCATCGATAGTGCTTGCGAATCACTTTGATATTAAAGCGGTTGCATGTTTAACAGAGACTGGAACAACAGCGCTTCTGATGAGCCGCGTTTCAACAGGTTTACCTATTTATGGGATTACACGTAATCAAGATACTTGTGGACGTTTAACTATTTGTCGTGGGGTAAAACCAATTTTCTATGATTTCAAACCATCGCCAGATGATGAAATTCAAAGACAAGTTGTGAGTGTTTTGAAAGCAAATAATGCCGTAGAAACGGGTGACCGTATTATTGTGACATTTGGCTCATTTAACTTCCAACAAGGCGGGACAAACTGTCTTCGTATTGTGACGATTGATTAATTAGCAAGCAAAATCAAAGAAAGGTTTAAAAATAGTTGCAACGCATTTTTTTTTCACTATAATGACCTTTCTTAACTATGGAGGTGTGGCCGAGTGGTTGAAGGCACCGGTCTTGAAAACCGGCAACGGGTTAAACCGTTCGTGAGTTCGAATCCCACCACCTCCGCCATATTTAAAAGCCCTGAGCAAATTGCTCGGGGCTTTTTTATTGTCTGTCATCTTCTTGCGATATTCTATTTTTACACTTTGTGTGTATAACAGGTATTTAGAGTCACGATAGGAGCCTTTTTATCGCTAATGCCGATCTGTGTTGCTCCTGTGATGAAGCTAAAGCCGTTATACATCTCATTTTATAATCGGAAGAAGGAAGAAATGATTGATGACGGATCTTAGTCGAAAATCTTTGGTGTTAAGTTTGAAAGATTCTGAATCGTGCCATAAAGAGAGCCTAGAACTGATTGGGAATCAGTTATTTTTAATTCAACTAGCCATACAGGAACGGCGATATCAACGGCAAGCAGAGCTAGGAATCACATTGTTGCAGCAGTTTATAGAAGAGAGACTTGATCTAGTTGGTAAAACAGAAGGAGATATCTATCAAGTGTGGGGTGAAATGCAAAATTGATCAGTTATGAAATCCGATGAATGATCATCAACATAGAGTAATAGAGTAATAGAGAGTATTTTTCAGAGAGATTATTTTGTAACGCATGTTGATGCATATTTTTTACAAAAAGAGTTGCAGAGAAAAAAGATTTCACTATAATGTCATATCTCAACTGGAGGTGTGGCCGAGTGGTTGAAGGCACCGGTCTTGAAAACCGGCAACGGGTTAAACCGTTCGTGAGTTCGAATCCCACCACCTCCGCCATATTTAAAAGCCCTGAGCAGATAGCTTAGGGCTTTTTTGTGTTTTTAGAAAGCTGTTTGCTCTCATCGTTAAGTCGTTATAAGCAAATATCCACATGCTGTTATGAATCGTAAGATGGGCGTTAAATAAATTTATTTAAATTAATTGGTAGTTATTTCGATTTAAGAGTGCGGTGATAACTGCTGGCACAAGACTGATAAAAGGCTGCAAATATCTTGTTAGTGATGTGATGTATTGCCTTTTAAAAGAATGTTTAATTCAGATCATTTAAAACCGATTTTATGCGATTAACGAGCGACTTTTTCAAAAATTTTAGGCAAAAAAGAGCCCAACAAGAATATTCATCTAATTGGGCGAGCTCACGGTGTTTAAAAGGAGGAGAATAAACACCTTATACTGAATATGGGGATCAATTATTCTTTTTCAAATAAAGTTGTAGAAAGATATTTTTCACCGCTATCTGGGAAGATTACGACAATATTTTTATCCCTATTTTCAGGGCGTTTTGCCACTTCTACAGCGGCTTTAATGGCAGCACTTGACGAGATTCCAACGAGTAAACCTTCTGTGCCTGCTACAACCTTTGCAAGTTCAAATGCGCCGGCATCTGAAACCGTGACAACTTCATCATAGATTTTTGTATCTAACGTTTCTGGCACAAAGCCTGCACCAATCCCTTGAATTTTATGAGGGCCGGCAGTTCCTTGAGATAACATTGGCGAACCTTCTGGTTCAACGGCAATGATTTGAACATTTGGATTTTTCTCTTTGAGGTATGCGCCGATACCTGTAATTGTTCCACCAGTACCAATGCCGGCAATGACGATATCAACTTGTCCCTTGGTATCTTCCCAAATTTCAGGACCCGTTGTTTCTTTGTGAACTTGTGGATTTGCTGGGTTGACGAATTGTCCAAGAATGATGCCGCCATCAATTTCTTTTGCTAATTCCTCAGCTTTTGCAATAGCGCCTTTCATGCCTTTAGCACCTTCAGTAAGGACTAATTCAGCACCGTATGCTTTGAGTAGATTACGACGTTCGATACTCATTGTTTCCGGCATAGTTAGGATAATACGATATCCCTTTGCTGCAGCAACTGATGCAAGACCAATACCAGTGTTACCACTTGTTGGTTCGATAATCGTTGCGCCTTTTTTCAAAATCTCTGCTTTTTCAGCAGTATCGATCATGGCATACGCGATGCGATCTTTTACACTGCCAGCTGGATTAAGATACTCTAATTTTGCAATAATAGGTGTGTCTAAGCCTTGTGCTTTTGAGAAGCGATTGAGTTTGAGAAGCGGTGTTTTACCGATGAGATCTGTTAAACTTTCATAAATCGTCGCCATAATACTTTCCTTGTTTCATGTGGTTGCTCAATATTTGATTGACGAATAATAAGCATACCTTTAATATATGTTTAATCCGAATAAAGTAACATTATCAGGATTGGGAAATAGTTGTCAATTAAATATTCAGAGAGGGATCTATGAAATTATCTGCAAAATCTCGTTATGCGCTGGCTTCACTCGTTAAAATGGCGCTTGTACATGAATCTCAGCCAACCATTACTGTATTGGAGATTGCAGACGAGCTAGAAATTTCTAAAATTTATTTAGAGCGTATTTTTTCTGAGTTAAGACGCGGTGACGTAGTAGGATCTATTAAAGGCTCTCAAGGGGGTTATTATCTCACAAGAGCGCCGAAAGAGATCACGCTTTATGATATTTTACATGCGGTAGAACCGGCACTCTTTTCTGAGAATGACGCAACGGTTGTTAAAACCTCACAAAACATTGAGCGGGCACTTGTGGAAATGGTTTATACGCCGATGAAAGAGGGTTTCGCGAAAGTATTAACAGCGATCTCTTTGGCAGATATTACCTTAGAAGCGCAGGGCGAGGAAGGAAACTACATGTATTATCTTTAATACTTGTATGAAGTAAGATTATTTTGAGCAACGAGCTTCCTGTAGTTGGTATTTATAGTGGATTTTTAAATTGTCTGATGAAAGGTTTTATTGAAAAGGCGATGGATCGCTGGAGAGAATTGTCATACTCTTTTATCAATCTCACGGCAACCGTGATCACTGTTATTTGCTAATTAAAAAGTGAAGAAAACCCCAGTTGATTTGATCACTGGGGTTTTTTATAACTGTTCTCATAAGGTTGTTATTAGCTTTAATGCCGCAATGTTTGAAGTTGCGGGGATATATCGTCGAGAATAGTTGTTTACGATCGTTTAAAACCGATAGCACTATAAATCTTTGCTTTACCCGACAATCGCGTGGGGATAGAAGCGTGATAAATCTTGGGTAATACGGGAATGATCTTCTCGAATATTGAGCCCACAAGCCGTATCACCGACGATCCAACTGCCAACCACGACATGATTGCCATCAAATACAGGAAGCGGCACATATTCTTGGATAATTGAGCCTTCGATGCCGTACGGACCATCTGCGGTTTCTAAAACCTCTCCATTGGTGACAATCTCTACATTCGCACCTTCTCGTGAAAAGAGAGGTTTTTTCACATAAGAAGTGAGCGAACTTGCTTTTTTATCATCGGAGAAATAAGCCGGCAAAAGATATTTATGGTTAGGAAACATCTCCCATAAGAGCGGTAATAACGCTTTATTAGAGAGAATCGCTTTCCATGCAGGTTCTAACCAACGTGTTTTCCCCATATCGAGATAACTTGCGAAATCTTCACCGAGCATAAATTCCCATGGATAGAGTTTGAATATCGCATCAATCGGCGCATCTTCCATATCGGTATATTCAAGATCGCTATTGATGCCGATCTCTTCGATATAGAGGAATTGGGTTTCAAGCCCTGCTTCTTTTGCGCAATCTTCTAAATATTCGACAGTTCCACGATCTTCATCAGAATCTTCACAGCAGCTAAAGTGGAGCAGATCCATATGGTGATAAGCACGAAGATCGCCAAAACGAGAGATTAATTGCTCTTGAATACTATTAAATTGGTCGGCAATCATCGGCAAGTTTTTAGCTTCAATCTGATCTTCCAGCCAAAGCCATTGGAAGAATGCACTTTCATAGAGCGAAGTTGGCGTATCGGCATTATATTCGAGCATTTTGAGATTGCCTTCACCATCATACGCAAAGTCAAAACGCCCATAAAGCGACGGCTCCTCACGATTCCATGATTCACGAATAAAGCGCCAGCTTTGTGGCGGAATTTGGAATTTTTCGAGAAGCTTTTCACTTTTCACGACGCGATCTACAGCTTTGAGCGCCATTTGATGCAGTTCTTCAGTGGCATCTTCAATCAACTCGATCTCTTTGAGCCCAAATTGATAGTAGAAATCTTCACACCAATAACGTTCGCCATACATCGTATGGTAATTAAATCCATACTCTTCCGCTTGAGCTTGCCAATTGGGTCGCTCACTGATTGCAACATGTTTCATCGATTAACCACCCATACTACGGCGTTGGGTGTTTTGTGAGCCGGTTGCTGATTTAGAGTTGCTTGATGCGGCTGATGCTTGTTTTGAAACCATCTGACCAAAACCACCACGACGCATGGTTTGACCTTTGGCGCCAGGTTTAAGATCTGACGGATTGACTTTTGTGGTGCTTCCCGGTGTCATGTTGCCGAAGTTTTTGCCATCAGCGCCGTAGAACTTTCCTTGGTTTGGTCCACTTTGTGGTGAGTAAAGTGGTTTATGCGCGTTAAAACCGCTCATCATTTTACCGAAAAGGAAACCTGCCATTAATGGCATCCAGAAGCTACCACTTGATTGTTGTGCTTGCGCATTATTGGGATCAACGGGTGCGACTTGGCAGCCTGATTCTCCAAACTCTGCGACACAATCTTCACGAGTCGCAAAACGTGGTGCTGTTTCAATCGCTTCTTGTTGTGCTTGAGCGAAAGTTGTTTCACAAAGTGTTTTCGCATCATCACTTGGATTGTAACGAATACACTCTTCCACGTTACGATACATTGAGACCTCTTCTAATTGCGCATCCTTATCACTGCCGCAAGCAGCAAGAATGAAGGCAGATGCGACAATTGCCGCTAGCGGTTTTAGACGAAAAGCTTTTGGCTTCTTACGAAAATTTTCGAGGTTCACTTGTGAGGTACGTTTACGCATTTTCCACTCCATAAACTAATGAATAATTTGATTTTTAGTCGATTTCGACATTATACAATAGCGAAAAAAAGCGTGTCAGGCTTAATTATTCATCTTTGCATCGGCATGATAAGATAAATTTTTATTGATAGAAATGACACCATACTGCGCAATCGGTAAAGGATAATCTTATGCCACACGGTGAGAAGTTTAATGTTTATACGCATCTTTTCGGGGCGCTCTTAGCACTGGGAGGAATGGTTTTCCTCATTGTGCATTCCAGTCTTTATCAAGATGCATGGAAAATTGTGAGCGTATCGATTTATGGCTCGGCACTCTTTTTACTCTATTTAGTGTCGACGCTTTACCACACGATTTCGCCGGGAAAATGGAAAGATCGATTTCAAGTATTAGATCACTGTGCGATCTATATTTTAATTGCGGCAAGTTACACGCCTTACACATTAGTCACGCTTAATGGTGGATGGGGTTGGTCTCTATTCGGCGTTTCGTGGGGATTGTGTCTGATCGGTATTATTCAAGAAGTTTGGATTGGCCGGCGGACACAGATTTTCTCAATGTCGATTTACTTGGTTATGGGCTGGCTCATTATTATTGCCGCAAAACCGCTCTCAATCTCTCTCTCTTCTGAAGGCATTTTTTGGCTCGTTATGGGCGGCGTGGTTTATACATTGGGCGTGATTTTCTTTTTACTCGATGAAAAGGTCAAACATGCCCACGGTATTTGGCATCTCTTTGTGATTGGTGGAAGCGTTTGCCAATATTTTAGTATTTTGTTTTATGTGAATATGAATGGGTAAAGAATGTAAATAGGGAAATACAAATAGGGAGCTAACATTATTAGCTCCCTATTTAGTGATGGTATATGAAGAAAGAGATTACTCACTCCAAGCAATCGGCAAATCATAATTTGGGAAGTGTTCATCAATGAAAGACTTAAAACCTTCGGCATTCATAATTTCGCGGATTTTCTTCGCCCATGGGGCATTTTTATTGGGTTCATTCACCACAACCCAATTGACAAAATGTTTACTAGATTCAATATGGAGCGCGTCACTTAAGGCAATATCCTCTGCATCTACGACATAGTTGCCGTTGATAATGGCATAATCAAGATCAGTTCTTGCTCGAACCATCTGCGGACCTGCGATTTCGATAATTTGGAGATGATAAGGATTCTCTACAATATCGGAAGCCAGTGCTCGAAAACGATTAGGGATATCTTCTCGTAACTTGATCCAACCAATCTGTTCTAAAATCCATAATCCTCGTGCGTAATTTGTCACGTTAGATGGAATGCCAATCGTTGCACCCTCTTTGACTTCATCGAGAGATTTTAGTTTACCGGCATACAGACCATAAGGCGCTGTCGGTACTTGAATCAGTGGGATTAAATCCGTTCTGTGGGTTTCGTTAAATTCATCCAGATATGGTTTATGTTGAACGATATTAAGATCGACACTGCCTTCGGCAACGCTGATATTTTGCAGCTTAGTATCAGAAGCTTCCGTTTGTATTACGTTGTAGCCCGCTTTTTCTAACTCAGGTGCCAAATAGTTTCGGACAAAGTCAGAGAAATCGCCGGCAGATGTTGATATATGGAGTGGTTTTTTGGAGTCTTGCTGGGCTGTTTGTGAGGGATCACTGCAAGCCATGAAAATGACTGTGGAACTTATAATGATTGCCAGTTTGAGTAAGGTGAAAGGATGTTTGAGCCTTTGTGGTAAGTGTTTAAATAGTAAGTTTTTCATTGATAATATTCTCCAGCATCTGCTGTTTTAATGTTGTGAGAGAGGGTTTGGCAAATTCCAATAGAATTTGCTGGTGAGTCATGGAATAAAGGGTGATATTTATAAGTTGTCGAGATCAATGTCGGCATAAAAGCGTTCTGCGACATCAGGATGGGAACGTAAACGGCCTTTTAAAAGATTTTTGCCGACATTGGCGTAGATAGGATTATCAGGATCTTTCGTAATACCGGTGACAGCGCCTTGAAACTCTGTCGGAAGCTGTAATGCCGGTACTTCACTATCTAAATCGGAGTTAAGGAAATAAGCGATCGAGTAACGATTTTCACCAAGTTTTGTCGGAATAACACGATGTAAAGTCGCTTTGAGGAATCCATCCGTTGCGGCTTCTAACAGCTCGCCAATATTGACGACAAAAGTTCCCTCAATCGGTGTTGCTAAGACCCATTCATCATCTTTCAGAACTTCTAAGCCAGCGACTTTACCTTGTCGGACAAAGGTTAATACGCCGAAATCTTTATGGGCACCAACACCTTGTTCACTATTTTCAATGCCGGGATAATGAATCGCACGAAGTACAACCGATGGTTTATTGTTGTAGATATTGGCAAATGCATTTTCATCTTGACCAAGCGCTAATGCAAAGGCTTTGAGGAGTGAAATTGCTAATTCTGTCTGTGCTTTTTGTAAGATTTCAAATACTTCTCGAATGCGGGGAAGCGATTCTGGCCATTGATTCGGACCATAAATTCGAAGCCAAGGCTTTTCCTGAGGAATGTCCTCAAAAGGAATCGCTGGATATTCCAGCATGGTATCGAATTGTTCTCTGCTATCTGGCTTTTGGCGCGTAATTTCACCATGAATGCCAGTATATCCGCGAAAGTGTGGCGAATGAATGGCGCTAACTTTGAGTTTTTCTTCGAGAGATTGTGCGAAAAATTGTTTTGAGAGATCTTCGGCTTCTTGCAAAAGATCGAGCGGAACGCCGTGATTTTGAATATAGAAAAAACCGATTTCGTGCGCTGAGTAGAGAAGGTCTTTTATGAATTGTGCTTTCGCTTCACCGCCGGCAATAAATTGGCTGAAATCGAGAATCGGAAGGTTGGCATTAACAGGTTGCGCTTGTGAGGATATTTTAGAAGTCGTCATAGATCGTCCTAGAAATAAAATTTAATGAGGTTTTTAAAATTGGAAATTTAGGGTGAAAAACGGTAGTAAAATGATTAATCCCACGCTAAAGGCAGATCGTATCCCGGGAATTTTGTGCGAGAATATGCTTTAAATCCTTCAGAATTCACAATCTCGATAACCTTTTTCGCCCAAGGGGTTTCGCTATTTCGCGCATGAATCACAATCCAATTCACAAAGTGACGGCTGGGCTCAACATAGAGTGCATCGGAAAAGTGAATGCCGGCATCAAGCGCATATTTACCATTGATAATGGCGTAATCAAGATCCGGTTTTGCGCGTAACATCTGAGCGGCTTCAATCTCCTTAATATCGAGATTATGAGGATTTGTCGCGATATCTTGTTTGGTGAGATGGAAACGATCTTCGGCATCTTCTTTGATCGTAATCCAACCTAATCCTTCTAGAATCCATAAGCCACGCGAGAAGTTTGTCACATTAGAGGGAATGCCGATTGAAGATCCCTCCGTGAGTTCAGCGATTGTCTGTTTGCGAGCAGGATAAATGCCATAAGGCGCAGTGGGAACTTGTACAAGCGGGACTAAATGCCCTTTCTGGTTACGATTAAACTCTTCCATGTAAGGGCGATGTTGGAAGAGATTCATCTCCAAGGATCCCTCTTCTACGGCGACATTCGGAACAACTGTGTCGGTGATGACCAATAGTTCCACATCAAAACCAGACTTTTGCAGTTCTGGTGCTAAATACTCTTTGACGAGATCATGAAAATCCCCCGGCGCTGTACTAATCCGTAATTGATTTTGGGAAGTTTCAGCTGCTGATTTTGGATCGAAGCAGGCTGATAATGTCAGAAGAAATCCTAATAAAGTCCCGGCAATAAGCCACTGTTTGGGAAAAGGTGTATTTTTTAAAACGTGTTGTCGTAGGAAGGTTATGACAGTCATAAGATTCTCCTAAAATGAGGAATAATAAATATTGTGGAGAATCTTTTCGCTTAGCTGTTCTGCCCGCAAGCTTCTCCAAATCGGCTATTAAAAAAGGGAAGCTTCCGATCATTCCAAATTGAGGAAAGAAGGAGACGAATGATCGAAAGCTTCAAGAGCAAAAAGGGTTAAGGTTGGGCATTATCCCAAGCAAGGGGGAGATTGTAGTTGGCAAATCGTGTTGCAGAATATTGTTTGAAGTCATCCGATTCTAGAATCTCCACGACTTTTTTTGCCCAAGGGCTATTCTGGTTTTTCTCATGAACAACAACCCAATTAATGAAATGCTTGCTAGGTTCTGTGGAGAGCGCTTCTCGAAAGTGAATGCCGGCATCAATGGCGAAGTTACCGTTGATAATGGCGTAATCAAGATCTGGGCGCACACGAACAACTTGCGCGGCTTCGATCTCTTTAAGATTGAGGTCATGAGGATTCTTAACGATATCTTGTTTCGTGATTCGGAAACGATCTTCAATTCCCTCACGTAGTTTGATCCAGCCAATATTTTCTAAAATAAGCAGACCGCGAGAAAAGTTCGTGGCATTTGATGGAATGCCGATTGTGGCCCCATTTGTGACTTCATCAAAGCTTTTGAGTTTTCCACTATAAATGCCGTAAGGTGCGGTAGGAACCTGTACCAGCGGCACGAGATGACCTTTTTGATTGCGGTTAAAATCATCCATGTAAGGTTTGTGTTGGAAGATATTAATATCCAGCGATCCTTCCTCCACACTTACATTGGGAATGACAATATCGGTGATCTCCGCAAGCGTTACTTTATAACCTGATTTTTCGAGTTCAGGACCTAAATAGTCACGGACTAAATCTGCAAAATCCCCAGGAGATGTTCCGATTTTTAAGATCTCTTTATCGGTATTTTGGGTGATTTCAGCAGTTTTAGAATCCTCTGAGCACGCCGTAATAATAGTGCTCAAGAGCAGTAAGGCTATCATCATGCTCTTTTTGACGGTGGATCGAAAGGGGTGTTTTTTGAATGTTGAGTGAGCTTGTGAATGGGCTTGGAAGCGCATGAGTTTCTCCTTGAATTTCGGTTTGGAGAACTCCTGTTTCGCTTAGCTGTTTTGCCCGCAAGCTTCTCCAAATCGGCACTATTTTCATGATTATGTCATTGTTAAAGGGAAGAGGAATGTTGTGATTAATCAATCACAACATCGGCGTAAAAGCGTTTTGCAACATCGGTGTGAGAACGTAATCGACCTTTGAGGAAGTTCTTACCGATCTGTGTGAACATCGGGTTTTTCGGATCTAGGGTAATGCCGCGAATTCCACTTTGAAGCTCTTTTGGCAATTCGAAAAGCGGAACATTAGCATCGAGCTGTGAGGTTAAAAAGTACGCAAGCGAAAAACGGTTGGAACCAATTGGTGATGGTGCAACGCGATGCAGAGTCGCTTTGAGATAACCTTGTGAGGCGATCTCTAAAAGTTCCCCAATATTAACGACAAATGTGCCGTCAATTGGCGCTGCCAATACCCATTCATCATCTTTTAACACTTCTAATCCTGCCGTATCTTCTTGCTGCACAAAGGTGATGTAGCCTGAATCTTTGTGCGCACCAACGCCTTGTTCGCCGGCAACGCCGGGATAATGAATCGCTTTTGAGAGTACCGAAGGTTTATGCGCATAAGTATGCGCTAGTGCATCTGCTTCTTGCCCGAGAGCGAGGGAAAATGCCGAGAGCATGGACTTTGCTAATTCTGTTTGACGCTCTTGTAACTCGACAAAAGCCGGGCGAAGTTCCGGGATAGATTCTGGCCATTGATTCGGACCTTGCAAGCGTAACCATGGTTCATCTGCCGGAATTTGATCTAACGGAATCGCTTCATATTCCGGCATGTAATCGAGCTGTTCGCGGCTGTCGGGTCTTTCGCGCGTAATTTCATCATGAACATTGTTATATCCTCGAAAGTGCGGGGAATTGGACATGTGAATTTTTTGTTTCTCAGCGAGCGGTAATGCAAAAAACTGTTTCGAGAGTGCCTGTACATTTTCAATGAGATCTTGAGGGATCCCATGATTTTTAAGATAGAAAAAACCAATTTCATGTGCGGCAAAGCGAAGGTTCTTCAAGAATTGTTCGCGTTCTTTGCCGCCGGCAACAAATTGAGCGTAATCGAGAATCGGCAACTGTGGGTTAACATCGATGGACATTGGGTTCTCCTATGAACGCTGATCAAATAAGGCGATAGGTTCATTTTTAGTTTTTATTATTTGGATTTATAAAGTGGTTTTTTATTGGGTTTTGATGTTTTCAAGATCGTATTCGACCTATTCAATCTAAAGACATCTATTGCATATATGTATAGCTTGTTATTGTTTTGAGTGTCAAATTATTTAACATGTATGTTTTGTAGTTTATTGTTTTTGAGATACGAAAAACCCAGATAAGAGATTGGAATATCACCGTTATTTTCGAGGATTAATAAACGCGTTTTGTAATGAGAAAATAGAAAGATTTGGGAGTATTTTCTCCAAATGCGAGCAAAGATTTGCTGCCACTGCGAGAAAAGAGGGAATAAGTTGGTGATGAGAGAGGATCGATATCATGTTTTTTTCCTTCAGAAACAAAAAAATCGACAAGCTAGGCTGCCGATTTTTGCTTGCTCCCCATAAGTGTTGCACCACGGATAGAAGGAGAACCTTAAAATATTTTAAGGTGGACGCTTTAGCTGTTTATGCCCGCAAGCTGTATTGTTTCAAATCGGCATTAGTCAATAGAAGTAACATTGATGAGAGAAAGCTGTCAAATGATTTCGTTAGTAACAAATTGATTTTTTAGTCAATGATTCCAAAGTAACCGTTGTAGTATGTTTTGCTTGAGCGCGGATGATTGCCGTCTTTTATCGGTATTGGGGCTATTCAAAAAATATGATGAACTTTTGAAAAAAAGAATGACCATCGAGAGAAAAATAGGAAGTTTAATATGTGTTTTTTGAAAGGTATTATCGAAAAATATTAAAATGAATCCCAATAGAAATTATCTAAAAAAGCGAGAAAGCGTATGGATCAAAGTCATTTAAAAGTCGTAGAAACAGAATATGGAGTGCAATATCCGGCGTTATATCATCAGTTATGTCTTGAGGGAATGTTAGAAACTGGAAAATATGGCGGTGATTGGTATATGAAGCATTATGCCGAGCGAATCGCGACACCAACCTTCTTATTTTTAAGTCATGAGTTTGAGTTGTTAGAGGATAATTCACTATTGGAAATGGCGGAATATGTGAACAAGGATTGTCTCCCTGATCATTTAATCGGTTTTCCGTTTGCGATGAATGGTGCCGGCGATTATTACTGCTTTGTTTATGAGAAAGCGGACACTGCGGCAACCCCTTTTGTGATCCTTTTAGCGCATGATTACGATGGTTATCTTTATCTCGCAAGAACTTTTGAGGACTTCATTTTTCGCCATTTTTTAGAAGCACTGACGGATCTTTCCTTCTTTGATTTAGAAGATGATCGTTTTGTGGTCGAAGATGCTTTATTAACATCTTTACAAGCGCACCAGAAATACCTTTTACCGGTATATTACGAGTGTTTATCAGAGGTTTTACAAAGAAATCGCGCCCCCTTTATTCATCATTACGGCGTGGACAATCGTCACACGGAAACACTCATCGGGTTTTTAGCGAAAGAGGAATATGAAGCATTATTAACCACGCATATTCCGTGTGAATTTCTGAGTCAGGATATAGAGTTTTAAACGGAGATCTTTGGGATAGGGATGTTTTTCTTGAAAGAGCCTGTTTAACGGTTGTCAGCCGTAATTTTCGGCAGTATAGTGAAAGCTGCTAAGAATCTTAAACAAATAATTCATGAGCCTTAAAGCGGATTAAGAGAGAGTGACACGATATCTTTTTTAACGCTGCTTTCTTTAATTCATCACAACTGATAAAAAACAATGACAATCATCACCAATATCGAAGATCTGCGCGTGATCGCTAAAAAACGTGTGCCGAAAATGTTCTATGACTATGTGGATTCTGGATCTTGGACGGAATCGACTTATCAAGCGAATGAATCGGATTTTCAGAAGATTAAACTGATTCAGAAAGTTGCAAGGAATATGGAAAATCGCTCCTTAAAACGAGAAATGCTTGGGATTGAGATGTCGATGCCACTGTCGATTGCGCCAACAGGATTGGTGGGAATGGTACATCCTGATGGGGAGATTTTAGCGGCAAGAGCGGCGGCGAAATTTGGGGTTCGTTATACACTTTCCACCATGAGTATTGCATCACTTGAAGATATTAAGAAAGAGGTGAATAAGCCTTTTTGGTTTCAGCTCTATGTGATGCGAGATCGTGATTTTATGCGCCGATTGATTGATCGAGCGAAAGCGGCAGGTTGTGATGCCTTGGTGATTACGCTTGATTTACAGATGATTGGTCAGCGCCATAAAGACTTAAAAAATGGTTTATCTGTGCCGCCAAAACCGACGTTACGTAATTGGATTAATCTCTTTACGAAACAACGTTGGTGCTGGAATATGCTCAAAACGAAACGTCGCCAATTTGGCAATATCGTGGGGCATGTGGAGGGAATTGATGATCCGAGTTCGCTTGGCTCATGGACACAGCAGCAGTTCGATCCAACGCTTAATTGGCAGGATATTGAGTGGATTAAAGAAGCGTGGGGCGGCAAGATCATTTTAAAAGGGATCTTGGATGCCGAAGATGCCAAATTGGCTAATAGTGTGGGTGCTGATGCAATAGTTGTGAGTAATCACGGCGGTCGCCAGCTCGATGGCGCGCTCTCTTCAATTGCGGTATTACCATCGGTTGTGGATGCGTTATCAGGTAGTTCGACAGAAGTCATTATCGATAGTGGTATTCGTTCGGGACAAGATCTCTTAAAAGCGGTTGCGCTTGGTGCAAAAGGTGGCATGATTGGTCGCTCTTATCTTTATGGCTTAGGCGCAATGGGAGAAGCGGGCGTTACGAAAGCCTTAGAGATTATTCGTAATGAATTTGAAACGAGTATGGCATTTTGCGGAGAAACAGAAGTCGATAATGTTGGTCGTCATATTCTTGTGCCATCGACGATTCCAGATCCTTTTAACTAAAGATTAGACTGATAGATCTTGAGATGGATATTTGAGGTGTGATTGCCATAAAATGTGGATAACAAAAAGTCTCGGTTAGATGGAGATGCTAACCGAGACTTTTTTATCTTGAAACGGTGGGGTTCTGGATCTATTTTTGTGATTTTTCTAACGCTTGATCGATATCTGCAATCAGATCATTCACATCTTCTAAACCAATAGAAAGGCGAATCAGCTCCGGAAGAACGCCAGCTTTTCGTAAGCCTTCTTCATCCAATTGCGCATGCGTTGTGCCTGCCGGATGAATCACTAAGCTTTTAGCATCCGCAACGTTGGCTAAGAGCGAGAAGATTTCGAGATGATCGATGAATTTGATGCTCGCTTCTTTACCGCCTTTCACGCCAAACGTGAAGATTGCACCGACCCCTTTCGGGAAATATTTTTGCGCTCGTTCATGATATTGGCTCGATTGAAGGCCAGGATGTTTCACCCAAGCAACGAGCGGATGGTTCTCCAAATGCTTGGCAATTTTGAGTGCCGACTCTGTCATTCTTTCCACGCGAAGGCTTAATGTTTCAAGTCCAAGCAAAATGAGGAATGAGTTAAATGGGCTGATACAAGCGCCGGTATCACGGAGTAGTTCAACACGGGCTTTAAGAATATAGGCTTGTTCGCCTAAATCAGCATATTGTAGACCGCCGTACGCCGCATCTGGGGTATTAAAGCCAGGATAACGCGGATTATCTTTAAAGTTGAAATTCCCATTATCAATCACACCGCCGCCGATGGAGGTTCCATGTCCGCCGATATATTTCGTTAACGAATGGACAATCACGTTGATACCGTAACTTTTGAGGTTAATAAGATAGGGCGTACCGAAGGTATTATCGGCGATGGTGACAATTTGATGCTTCTGTGCGATCTCGACAATTTTTTCGATGTTGGGAATATTGATATCAGGATTGCCGATACTTTCAAAGAAGATCGCTTTCGTTTTATCGTTAATAACCGCTTCTAAACCCTCTAAATCTTCTGGCTCAATGAAGTGAACTTTAATCCCAAATTGTGCCGGCAAGCGTTTTTCCAGAAGAGTATAAGTGCCGCCATAAATAGTGCTAAGGGTAATGATCTCATCGCCCGGCGTTGCCACATTCAAAATGGCATAGAGAATCGCCGTCATCCCAGAACTTGTTGCAAGCGCACCAACGCCGCCTTCAAGTGCCGCAATACGTTTCTCTAAAACATCAGTGGTGGGGTTCATGATGCGCGTATAGATGTTGCCTGGTTTTGCGAGTCCAAAAAGGTCGGCAGCATGTTGAGAGTTATCGAATACATAACTTGAGGTTTGATAAATGGGTACAGCACGTGATTTGGTATCGTCGACAACTTGTCCTGCATGAACTTGTAAGGTGTCAAAACTCCATTTTTGATCAGTCATTGGTAGCTCCTTAAGGCTTGATATATCTTTTGTTAGATCATTTTTTAGAAAATAATTTTGATAAAATTGTTTTTGAATCGGGATGTTTGATTACAATAAATACTTTTCATGTATGTTTGGTTTTTTTGGGCTCTATTTAGAAATAACTGATTCATTGAGGGAAAGCAATGAAATCTTGAAATGTTTTTGTTGTATGAGCGATTTTTATTGAAAAAAGAGTGGTTCAAGCTATTGAAATAAGATAGAGAATTGTGTTAAAAACTTTTTTTAGACTTTCTATTCTTGTTCATAATGGCGAGCATTGATGGAAGAAGAATATTGTAACTTATTGTTAAATAATGCTGTTTTGTCTGCTTGTGCGTAGGGATATCTTGATGTTGAAAAATTTATGATCGTATTCAGTGCTGGCTTTTATCTTATGGATCAGTGCATTACAAGGTGCGCTTGCAACAGAACCTTCGACAATTACGGCAGAAATTGTGCTTTAGCGATGAATCCTGTCGGCGATGTGCTCTGTAAATCCCGTTACTCAGAAAACAGAATGGGATCGCATAGTTTGATGCCGACGAATTATGCGCTCTGTATTGTTAAAGAGGGCCGCATTCAGCCTATTCCGGAGAGTGATTGGCATTTTGCAGCAGATGAGTCTACAGAGAATTATTTCATGGAATATGGACGAATGAATCAACAGTTTAAGGATGCAAAATTTGCGGCCAATGATCCATTGGTGGCGGATTTTTATGAAGAATTGTTAGCGGAAGGTTTTCAAAAAATAGATGTTGTTGATTATCAATTAGAACCTCGGTTTTCTCTAGGTTCGTTTTAAGAACGTTGGAATGTTGAGTATCTTGAGCAGGTGCAAGCGGTGCTTTATCATCGTGAAAAACCAACTGTTTATGGTGATTATGATTTGACGACGCCCTTTTTAAAAACGACATTGTTGTATCAAATTAACAATAAAATTTGGTTAGAATATGAAGATTGCCCAATGGATATGACCGTGGATTGTGATCAATATGATGTGATTACGCCGGATTTTTATTTTGCAGATGATGGAGAAGATTCTGAAACAGGGGAAGTCACGGTAGGATCGATTCCTTATGGCTGGAAGCAGAAAGTCACGAGCGTGATTTTTCTGCCAGAAATCCTGTAAATAATCATCAAAAAATGTCGAAATGTTTCACATGAAACGTCGGCATTTTTGATAGCTAGAGATGATCGTAAAATCCATGTTAACTTGTTTGAATGAACCATCTTTTTTAAAACAGAGGCATTATTGTGAATAATGTTTGTTTACATCAATCTTGCGCCGGAAGTTGTGACAGCAATTTGTTGTAGATATTCTTAAATCGACATGACGGACGACACTAATGGATTACCAACTAATACGGTTTCCCCGCATAATCGGATAGCCATAATCCTCCATCACCATCTCTTCTGATAACCCTTCAAAAGAGATGAGATCAGCCGTTTTGATGCGTTGATGATCGAGATCGATGTAAGGAATGATCGGGCATTGCATCGTGGTAATCTTGTCACCGAAATGTTGGTAATTCACGGCTATTTTTTGCCACTCAGGATCGACGGTGATTGTAACCGGAGACGTCTTTGCTTCGGATAGATTTTGCTGAATGGGAAGTTGAATGAATGAGAGCGATCGGAAATTTTCTTGAGGAAAACTCGAAATAATCTCGCTCAATGCCGGATAACAGCCCGCTAAATCTAAGGCATTTAACGAGGCGAATGATTCAGCCGTCAGCTTCTCTTTGTCATCAAGGATAATCTCTAAGGAATAATTGACATTACCATCATGATGAAGAATCGGGTCAGACACGCAATAATAACTTTCACCCGCTTTTTTAAGTGGAATGATAAAGCTGGTCTAATCGGTATGTGTGAAAGAAAGGTCCGGCAAAATTTGATATGCCGATAGATAAGAGATAAAAGGATCTCTGCGTGAAGTATAAGTGGAAGCAATTAGGTTTTTTGCCACAACTTTGGGATAGAGTATCTCTTCTAGCACGGCTTGATAACGCTCGGTTTCAGGATTAAAGAGCCAAACAGAGGCGAATTCTCCTAAGCTGCCAGCGCTGACTTTGATAATGAGATCGA
>Ga0079226_10000025_pt1 | contig 94563 bp, 100 predicted proteins | sample Poulit2014_FD_76345 | JGI IMG/M metagenome (GOLD analysis project Ga0079226, IMG submission 76345) | Agricultural soil microbial communities from Georgia to study Nitrogen management - Poultry litter 2014 | ecosystem: Environmental > Terrestrial > Soil > Agricultural land | place: USA: Georgia...
AGCACTTACATAAGGTGCACCATTTTCTTGTTTTAATATTTCGATATCTTGAAAACTCAACTTACCTAAACCTTCACCTGTTGCTTTTGCAAATGCTTCTTTCACTGCAAAGCGACCCGCTAAATATTCGATTTTCCTTTTAAAACTAGGAAGCTCATTATATAATTTTTGTTCGTTAATTGTTAATATCCGGCTAATAAAACGTTTATTTTTAATCACTGCTCGTTCAATTCGATTTAATTCAATCAAATCAACACCTATACCGATAATCATCTTCTAATCTCCCCTAATATATTATCCTTATAATATCGCTTTAAAAAATAAGCGTCAATTATAATAAACAATTAACGTGATTATCCAAATGCTTGTGTTAAAATAGAGTTAATAACGATGAAGTCAATTTGTACGGAGGCTTTTTAATGTTTATACGGACTGAAAGAAGTGTGAGTGATTTTATTAAGCTCTACCCAATTGTTTCATTTTTAGCAATCCTCAATCTTAGCCTATGGTTTATCATTAATATTTTAAAGATACCTTTTGGTCTAAAATTATACGATTTAGGTGTTGGACATAATTTGTCTATTTTGTTACTGGATGAGTACTGGCGTTTAGTTACATCTATATTTTTGCATGCTGACTTCGGTCATGTTATCTTTAATACGTTTGCACTGATCTTATTTGGTCCAGCCCTTGAGAAAATGTTAGGTAGTTTTAAGTTTATTTTTATTTATCTATTTACAGGTATTATTGGTAATTTAGGTACCTTCATTATAAATATGCAATCTTATATCCCACATCTAGGTGCGTCAGGAGCAATTTACGGTCTCTTTGGGATTTATATTTTTATGGTCTTTTTTAGAAAAGATTTAATCGGTAGGACTGATAGTCAAATTATTAAAACTATTTTTGTTTTAGGTATCGTTATGAGTATTCTCATGCCTAATATAAATATTTCTGCACATCTATTTGGTTTCGTCGGAGGTTTCTTGATTGGTCCTCTTATTTTAAAAAAAGCAAAAAATATTTCAAGCCCCACGTATTATTAAATTAATTTCATGTAAACACTTAGTATAATTATATAAGGAGGAATATATTTTGTGGGAATTACTGATTAATAATTATAGTTTGTATACTCTGTTCAAACCTCATTGGATTGTGATAGCTGTATTAATAACTTACTTTTATTACAAAATACTTGTCAATTCCCCTGCCTTTCACGTAACTTATAAACAAAAGAAATATTTTTTTAGTGGAATCGTGGCATTTTTACTTGTGACAAGCACACCAATTAATGTGATTGGAACCGATTATTTATTTAGTGCTTACGTATTACAACTTTCTGTCCAATTTTTTGTTGTTATCCCTTTATTAATGTTAAGTATTCCGAGACAGTTTTTCAGACAAAATATTTGGGATTATCGAATACGATTTATTATCCATGTAGCAGGCCACCCATGGTTAACTTTGTTTATGTTTAATGGTTTATTATCAATCTTTTTAATCCCTGGTGTTCATAAGTTTTTCCATGAACATTTAATCCTGATGGCAATTGCTCATTTTATTTTATTTATTCATGCTATTTTTATGTGGTGGGTAATTATTAATCCGCTTCCAGAAATGACTCGCTTAACATATATATTAAGAGCAGCTTATATTTTTTTTGCTTCTGCTTTTTTAATACCCATTGGTTTTTTCTATATTGTTATTCAAAAAGTTCAATTTCCAGTTTATGAAGCTGTAATGACAGATTTATTACCTCGATTTACACCGATTTATGATCAACAACTTGCTGGGGCAACATTAAAGCTATTCCAACTTGGTAGTTATATTATTGCGTTGCTTTTTATTTTAATTATTTGGCGTCGAAAAGAAGAAGAAAAAGGCGATATTGACAATACAAAACATATTCGCTACACACGAGGTGTCGTTGTCCATCTTCCAGATAAAGACGACCCAACTAAACGATAATAATAAAAGCCATCTTAATAGATGGCTTTTATTTATTTTCTAATTGTTTAAACACTTGTGGAAGCAAAAATTTAAAATCTGAAGCAGTCATTGTTGCTTTACTATACTTTTCACTCCATAGTTCAGCAGCTAAACCATGTATATAAACTGCATTGATTACAGCTTGTTGTTTGTCTTCGTAATAACTTACTAAACTTAAAATAATACCTGTTAAAACATCGCCCGTTCCACCTTTAGCAAGCGAACTATTTCCAGTTGTATTTACCCACACATTCCCATCTGGAAAGGCAATAACTGTATTTTCACCTTTTAAAACCACAATTACTTTATAAATTGTCGCATATTCACTTGCAAGTTCTAAAGTATTTTTCATAATGTTTTTAATTGAATAACCGGTCATTATACTAAATTCTCCAGGATGTGGTGTTAAAATAACAGGTGATTTAAATGTTTTAATTTCATGAATCCACTCTCCAAAAGAATGAAGGGCACTTGCATCAATAACTAAAGGTAAACCGATTTCCAAACCTTCTTTAATAATGGTTGTAGCTTGCTCAAGATCTTGAAGACCCGGACCAATTGCCAATGCATCATATTCTAATAAATTTAAAGGGTGTTGAATATCTTTAAACGTAGCTTCAGGCACGTGAGTCACAATTGCTTGAATCACTGACATCTCAGTTGCTACTGTCAATCTACCTGTTCCCGAACGAATCGCACCGATACTGCTTAAAGCAGCACTACCTGGCATTTCTTTTGATCCTGCAACAAGTAAACTGGTACCGAAAGTTCCCTTATGTCCATAAGAGGGTCTTTCAGGTAATGCTTCTGCAACATCTTTTTCTTCAATAACTTTCATTTTACTCGTTTGTTTTAAACCTATATCAACAACTTCTATTTCACCAAAATAACGCGATGTATTCACTAAATATGCAGATGGTTTAACACCATGTAAACAAAGTGTTAAATCCGCTTTAAAAGCATCATCTGCTTCCCCCTCATTTGCACTCACACCTGTTGGTAGATCTATTGCTATTTTTAATGCTTTTGAACGATTACACCAAGTTAAAAGTTCATTTAAATGTTTATTAGGAGCTCGGTTCAAACTAATCCCAATTAAGCTATCAATAATCACATCATATGTTTGATAATAGTCAAACATACTTACAACATATCCTTGCGCTTCGTAATGCTCAAGATGTTGCTTTGTGATTTCTGAGTTTGGTTTTCCCAGTGGAAATGTTAATAAGACTTGATAGCCATTTTGATTTAGATGCCTTGCCAGTACAACACCATCTCCACCATTATTTCCTCTACCACATAAAATAAGGATCTTATCTTTTTTTGTTATATGCTTTTGAATTTTTTTAAATAAACCATGACCTGCATTTTCCATAAGTGTGTATAATGAAACACCTTGCTCATGTGCTGCTTGATCAATTGCTTTAATTTGTTGTTCATTGTAAATATACATGTCAAACACTCCCTTCTATCTAGATGAGTCTATTCATTCTAAGAATACGCTAATTCAGATAATAAATCGAGTTTTGAAAACGCTTTATTAAATGACAGAATCAAAATAAAAGTATATATTAGAATGACGGAGGATGCATATGCGACGATACTTAACATATTTTTTTACTTTATTAGCTATTATTGGCTTATTTTTCATTTATCAAATAGATTTTATTTTTAGTGGCATTGTTGCTTCTTTAATCGCTTCAGTTTGTTTAGCTTTTGCAATTTATTTTGCTAAGTATATTAAATGAATTAATTAATAATTTGGTAAAGTCTTGCTACCGCTTCTTCAATGTCTTCTTGGGCTATATAAGCAAAGCCTAAAATAATTGTGAGCCTATCTGATGAATGAGTTTTTGTTTGCTTAAAATAACTCAAAGTTGATAGTTCCAGTTTTTGTTGAATTGCTTTTTCAGTAAATGCTTCATAAGTTATTTCCGTTTTAATTTCAGCAATAAAATGTAATCCTGCTGGAATAGAATGGATTCGAATCTGATTTTGGAATTTATTTTCTAATGCTTGAATAAGTTTTTTTCTCTTTAAGTCGTACTTATAATTCATTTTTCGAACATAACTCATATAATCACCTTGCTCAATAAACCGACTTAATGTAAATAACTCCAACATATTACTCGTACACATTAAGTTGCGATGAACTGTTTGATACTTCTTTAATAATTCAATTGGTAAGACCATATAACTTACTCTCATTCCAGCAAATAATGTTTTTGAAAAAGTCCCATTATAAATAACAGTTTCATGTTTATCTAAACTTTGTAAGGATGGAATATTATCTGTTTCATATTTGAATTCACTATCATAATCGTCTTAGATAATATAACGCTTCTCATCTTGTAATGCCCAATTTAAAATATCAATTCGTCTTGAAACTGGCATAATCACACCTGTAGGAAATTGATGAGACGGTGTAATCACTAGGATGTTAGGATTAATCTGATTAATCGCAGTCATTGAAGCCCCTTTTTTATCTAGTTCTAGCAATTTTATTTTATTCCCATTATCTTTAAACAACTGATGAAATCTTGGATATCCTGGATTTTCTAAGCCGATAACAGTTTCTTTAGGAAATAATTCAATCAATTGTTTTAATAAACCTTGTGTACCTGCACCTAAAATTATTTGTTCCGGCTCACACTTTACTCCTCGATTAAAAAGTAACATGCGAGCAATCGTTTTTCTTACCGGTAAAGGCCCTTGTAAATGTGGAATCATTTGTAAGGCTAGACGGTTTTCTTTAAAAGTAATTTGTTGATGTTTTAACCAGTCTTTAAATGGAAAATCAGTTAAATCAATTTTATTATGCGATAAAGATAACCACCCCGTAAAATCTAAATCTGTTTCACGCAAACTTTCCGGAAAATGATCCCTTTCTTCATTTCGATTTTTAAAAGGTGCTATGTCTTCAACAAAATATCCTAAACGTTCGATTGAATAAATGTATCCTTCTGCTAACAATTGATCATAGGCATTAGATACCGTATTTAAACTTACCTCTTCTTGTTCAGCTAACTCTCTTTTAGACGGTAATTTATCTCCTGCCTTTAATTTATTTGTTAAAATATAATTTTTTAATGCCTGATAAATTTGTTTGTAAATAAATCCTGCCTGACTTTTAATATTCAACTGAATCATATGAATTTCTCCTTGTCTGACCCCTTTTTTGTCTGTTTGCTGACCCTTTTTTTAAATTACATTTCTGTCATACTAAAAGTATCATAAGAGGGGGTATTATTATGACGACAACTAATAAACTAAATACAAGAGACTTACAAAATATGCGTGATGAATTTGTTCCAAAAGCAATTGGCAATGGTAATTTAGCTATTGCTGATTTTGCAAGCGGAGCGACGGTAACAGACATTGATGGAAATGAATGGATTGATTTTGCAAGTGCAATTGGTACTTTAAATGTCGGCCATTCACATCCAAGAATCACTAAAAAAGTCCACGAACAAGTTGATAAATTTTTACATCCTGGTTTTAATGTGATCATGTATGAAAGCTATTTAAAATTAGCTAAGAAAATATGTGAAATCACGCCTGGTTCAATGCCAAAGCAAGCTGCATTCTTTAATTCAGGAGCTGAAGCAGTTGAAAACGCTGTCAAAATCGCACGTCACCATACAGGCAAAAAAGCAGTTGTTACGTTCAATCGGGGCTTTCACGGACGCACTAATTTAACTATGGGCATGACGAGTAAAGTAAGGCCCTTTAAGGTAGGTTTTGGTCCTTTTACACCTGAACTTTACCAAGCACCATTTCCATATAATTATCACAAAAATAATAAACTGACAGATGATGAATATGTCCAAGACATCATTAATGAATTTGATGAATTTTTCTTAAATACTGTTTCTAAAGATGAAGTGGCTTGTATCGTAATGGAACCTGTTCAAGGTGAAAGCGGTTTTATCATTCCTGATGCAAAATTTGTTAAGCACGTTTATGATTTTTGTCAAAAAAATAAGATTGTCTTTATTGCTGATGAAATTCAAACAGGATTTGGTCGGACAGGTAAATTATTTGCTATGGAACATTTTAATATTGTTCCAGATTTAATGACTATTTCTAAATCACTTGCAGCTGGACTACCATTAAGTGGTGTTGTTGGTAAAAAAGAATTCTTTGAAACAATTTCTCCTGGAGAATTAGGTGGTACTTATGCAGGTAACCCTGTTGCTTGTGAAGCAGCTCTTGAAGTTATTGAAGTCATTAAAGATGAAGATTTAGTTAATCGATCAAATGATGTCGGTAAGAAAATCACTAAAAAATTAGAATTACTTGCGAATCAACATGAATATATCGGTGAAATTAGAGCTATTGGTTCAATGGTTGCTGTTGAACTCGTCACTGATAAAGAGACAAAAGAACCTAACAAAGAACAAGCAGATCGTATTTTAGCATATGCCAATAAGCACGGATTACTGCTCTTATCGTCTGGTTTACATGGTAATGTTGTACGTTTCTTAGCACCTCTGGTTATTACAGATGATGAATTAAATAAAGGCTTAGCTATTTTAGAAAAAGCATTTGATACCTAAAGAATAAAGATATCCCTTCTCTTAATTTAAGAGGAAGGGATATTTTTTACTTATTTAACACCTATTGAAACATACTGTGATTCGACAAATGCTTCAATTCCCTCTGCTCCACCTTCTCGACCAATCCCACTTTCTTTCATACCACCAAATGGGACTTGAGCTGCTGAAGGCGCACCATCGTTCCAACCAACAATACCAAAATCTAGCTTTTCAATTAGTTTCATACCTGTTGCTACATTTTCTGTAAATACATAGGCTGCTAAACCATACTCTGTACTATTCGCTAATTTAATTGCTTCTTCAATTGTTTCTATTTTTTGCACAGGTGCAATCGGTCCAAATGTTTCTTCATGCATAATAACCATTGATTTATCGACATCTTTAATGACTGTTGGTTCGTAATATAATCCTTTTTCACTTTGACGATTACCCCCAGAAACAACTTTGGCACCTTTATCAACAGCATCTTCAACATGACGCATGACTTTTTCTAAACCATCTTGATTTATTAAAGGACCAATATCAACAGACTCATCTAATGCATCACCTACATTGAGTTCTTTAACTTTCTCTGAAAACCGTTCAACAAATGCATCATAAATGCCTGATTGGACGTATATACGGTTTGCACACACACATGTCTGTCCTGTATTTCTAAACTTAGAGTCTATCACACCTTGTACTGCTACTTCTAAATCAGCATCATCTAATACAATTAATGGCGCGTGACCTCCTAATTCTAATGATAATAATTTTACATTATCAGCACTTTGACGAATTAAAAGCTTTCCAACCTCAGTAGATCCAGTAAAGGTCAATTTACGTACACGTTCATCTTCCATAATTTTACCAACTATCTTACTTGATGAACCTGTGACTAAATTGACAACCCCTTTTGGAAAACCCGCTTCTTCAATTAAGTCCATAAACATTGCTGCTGTTAGTGGACTTTCACTTGATGGCTTCATAATTACTGTACATCCTGCTGCAAGGGCTGGACCAATTTTACGAGTTAACATAGCTAATGGAAAATTCCAAGGTGTTACTGCGGCAACTACACCGACTGGCTTTTTCCAAACTTGCATCCGTTTATTTGGCAGGTGAGCTGGTACTGTTTGTCCATAAATTCTTTTACCTTCTTCAGCATACCATTCAAGAAACGAAGCACCATACATCACTTCACCCATAGATTGTGTAATTGGTTTACCCATTTCTAAAGTCATCACACGACCAAGTGCTTCTTTATTTTCAATTAATAAATCATTTAATTTCTTTAAATAACTTGCTCGGTCATAAGCAGTTAAATCCGCCCAGCCTTCAAATGCATTATGCGCTGCTTCAATAGCCAATTCCGCCTCTTTTTCTGCACCATTTGGAACGGTACCGACTACTTCATTTGTTCCTGGATTAATAATTTCTATTTGCTTTAAATTTTCGCCTACTGATTCACCATTGATTGTCATTAAATATTTCATCTTATCGCCTCTTTCAAATTTATTTTTCTGTCAGATTGTCTAATAACTTTTCTTCAGCATACATAATATGATCTTCTATTGCTTGAGTAACTTTTGCTAAATCTTTTGTTTGCAGCGCTCTAAATAAATTTAAATGTTCTGTGTATAAATCAATTGGATTTGAATAAGATTCTTTTAAATAACCTAAGTAAGTTCTCATTTCAATTTGATTTAATTCAAATATTTTAATAATTCGTGTATTACCACACGCTCTGACAATTGTATTATGAAACTCTAAATCTAAATTAAATAACTCATACCAATCAGCACTCTCAATTTGATTTTTCATTACTTCTAAAATGTTTGATAGAGTTGTGAATTCTATTTCTGTTAATAATGGTAGAGCTTTAACAACAGCATTTTTTTCAATGAGAATACGTAACTCAATCAACTCTTTTAAATCTTGTTCAGTATAATGAGCAACATACGTCCCTTTTCGTGCTTTATTAACGATTAAGCCTTGATTTTCTAAAATTGTAAATGCTTCTCTAATTGTACTTCTGCTCACATTAAATTTTTCTGCTTGATCCTTTTCAAGAAGTCGTTCACCTAATTTATACTCTTGCATCCAAATATTTTTTTTGATTAAATTTGCTACAGTTTCACCTAATGAACTTTGTAGTTGTATTAAGTCAGATTGATTTAAGATTTTAATTCACTCCCCTTCAAAATCTTACGGGGCTAACTTTTCTGGTAGCCATGTTGATAAGAATGGAACATATGTGACAACTAGTAAAGCAATTATCATTACAAACATAATTGGAATCATTGCTTTGATAATTCTCTCAAACGGCACTGCACCGATTGTAGATGCTACAAATAAATTAACGCCAAGTGGTGGAGTTACAAATCCAATAGCAAGATTCATTACTAGTATGATACCAAAATGAATAGGGTCCATACCAATATTTGTTACAACTGGTAAAAGTATCGGTGTTAAAATAACAATTGCAGAAATTGTATCAATAAACATACCAACAATTAATAAGAACAAATTAATAATCAAGATTATTATTATGGGATTATCTGAAATAGATACAATGAAATCAGCTATAATTACAGGTATTCGTTCACGAGTCATTAAATAAGCAAACGAAATTGAAAAACCTATGATAATAACTGTTGTAGCACTTGTTAATGCTGCTGATGAAAATGCTTCATATAAATCTCTTAAATTCATTTCTTTATAAATAAATACTCCTACAAAAAGTGCATAAGCCGCAGCTACTGCTGCCGACTCTGTAGGTGAAAATAATCCTGCATAAATTCCTCCTAATATAATAACTGGTATAAGTAATGCAAGCTTTGCTTCATTAAGTGCTTTAAGGACATCTTTAAAAGTTGGTATTTCACCTGTACCAGCATATCCTTCTTTTTTAGCAACAAAATATGATATTAACATTAAACTTAATCCAAGAATAATTCCAGGAATAATTCCTGCTAAAAACATAGAACCAATTGATACTGTTCCAACAACGCCATACATTACAAATGGAATGCTTGGTGGAATTAGCACGCCCATAGAACCTGCTGATGCTGTAATTGCTGCAGCAAATCCTCCACCATAATTTTTTTCTTTCATTGCAGGAATCATGAATGAACCTATCGCTGCAACTGTTGCAGGGCCAGATCCTGATATTGCTGCAAAAAACATACTTGCTAAAACAGTAACCATTGCAAGACCACCAGTAATAAATCCTATTAACACACTAGCTAAATTCAATAATCGTTTAGATATTCCTCCTGTACTCATTAATACACCAGCTAAAATAAAGAATGGAATAGCCATAAGTGGAAAACTATCTAAAGATGTAAAGGCTTTTTGCACAATTACACTAGGTGATGAATTAGTTGCAAAAACCATCGTTATTAAAGAAGAAAGTCCTAATGATACAGCTATAGGAACACCTATGAACATTAAGAGAAAAAATAACCCAAAAAGTAAAATAATCGTCATAATTTCTCCTCCCCAAGCTGTTTTTTCTCTACTAATTTATTTGTCATAATTAAGTAAATTTGTTGAATTAACCGAAGGCACATTAAGGCACCACCTATAGGTATTGCTAAATAAGGTATCCACATACTTATTTTTAATGATGGACTTGTTTGCCCGGATGCTTGAACATCTATTACATATTTAGTTCCTTCATAAGCTAAAAATAAAGCAAATACAAACCATGCAAGAATACCTAAAATATCGATATATTTCTTAATTTTTTTAGGTAGCAAATTAATAAATACATCGACTTTAATATGAGATTGCATTCTAACTGCTAAACTTGCACCAATCCATATTTGCCATACATGTAAATATTGAGCTAATTCAGATCCCCAACTAAATGAATTTCCGAAAGCATAACGGCTAATCGATTGTGTAAACATTAAAATAACCATAATGAGTAAGCTAGTTACTAGAAAGACTTCTTCTATTTTTCGGTCAAAAATATATTTCATACTCATCTTGAATTACCTCCTAAAACAAGATTAATAATAGCCAGTTAAATTTATTCAACTGGCTATTAGCTTATTCACTATAGCTTCTTGCTAAATCAATTAAATCTTTTCCAATTTCATCTTCATACTTCGAATAAATTGACTCAGATGCCTCTTTAAATATTTCTATTTCTTCATCAGATAATTCGATTATTTCCATATTTTCTTTTATGATTTCTAGTCCTTCGTCATCTTGGTCTCTAGCTATTTCTCTTTGATAATTCATTGCTTCTTTAGCCGCTTTTTTTAGAACTTCTTGATCTTCTTCTGCTAATCCATTAAAGAAATCCTCATTCATAAAGCCAACGGTTGCAGTATAGGCATGATTAGATAAGGTTAAATAATCTTGTACTTCATAAAACTTCATCTGATCAATTAAATTAAGTGGGTTCTCCATACCATCATAAACATTTTGTTGAAGTGCACTGTATAACTCTCCAAACGCAAATGGTGAAGCATTGGCACCGTATTCTTTAAATGCATCTATATGAACTTCATTTTCCATTGTTCGTATTGTTAATCCTTTTAAATCTTCTGGTTTTTTAATTGGCTGCTTACTGTTACTTAGTTGTCTCATTCCTGTTTCTCCATAAGCTAATCCTACTAATCCTTGTTCAGGCAATTCATCTAATAATTTTTGACCTAACTCTCCATCTAAAGCCTCATAAGCAATTTCATGATTTGGGAATAAAAATGGTAAATCTAATACCATAAAATGTGGATTAAATCCTGCAACAGGCGCAGAGGCAGTGACAGTCATTTCTATATTTCCTGATTGAGTTGCTTCAATTGCTTCTCTTTCAGAGGCGTATAATTGACCATTCGGATATAATTCAACTGACAATGAACCATCAGACTCTTCTTCTACAAGTTCTTTAAATTTTTCCATTCCCATGTGAGTAGAACCTGTTTCAGGAGTCGTGTAAGTTATACCTACTTTTGTTCCTCCCTTTTTATTATTTCCTTCAGTGTTATCACTTGAACCACAACCAGATATTAAAATCATTATTAAAATTGCAACAAATATTAATGATATTTTTTTCATTTTGTTAGTCTCCTTTATATTTAATTATCTATTTCACACCAGTCAATAATTGATAAAGCTATAATCTCTGCTGTTTTAAATAATTTATCTAATTCGATATATTCATCTGTAAAATGTGCCATACTCGTTGTACCAGGACCGAAAACGATTGATGGAATATTTCCATATTGAGTTAATAATCCACCATCCGTTCCCCAGGTTGAACCAGCGACGATTGGTTTCTCATGCTCAATTTCTTCATACTTTTCTTTTAATATTTCAAGCATCGGATGATCTAAATCACTTCCACCTGGTGGTAAATGAATCCCTTCCCACTTCACAGTAACAGGGTATTTTTCAAACCATTGATCGATTTCTACTAAATCATCAAGCATTTTTTGAAATTCTGCTTTTGCTTCATTAATAGTTTCATCTGGTCCAACACCATATCTGCCTTTAATCACTGTTTCTTCAGGTACTGATGAAGGAAAGATACCACCATTAAATTGACCGATATTAATCGGGATTGGAATTGGGTTGTCTTTATACAGGTCTTGTTTACGATATTTTTCATTTCTTTTTTCTTCAAGTTCAAGTAACTGATTGAAAACGATGATTCCTTTTTCAACTGAACTCACACCTTCATATCGTGTTCCACCATGTGCTGAGATACCTTTAACTTTTATTTCAAACCATAATGACCCTTGTTGTTTTGGAAATATTTTCATTTCACTCGGCTCGGGTATCAGAGCGATGTCTGCTTTGTAGCCTCTTTGAATAGCAGATATCGTTCCTGCTCCACCTGTTTCTTCTTCAATGACACTTTGATAAATCACATCCCCCTTTAATTTTATTCCTAAATTAATAATAGTTTCAAGAGCGATTAAGGTTGCTACATTTCCACCTTTCATATCGGTTGTCCCACGACCATACAATTTATTACCGATAATCTTACCTGAATAAGCACCATGCTCCCATTTATCTAAATCACCTGCTGGAACAACATCTATATGTCCATTTAGGATAATTGAACGACCATCTGGCTGAGTACCTTTTAAGACACCAACAACATTCGGACTTTCATCGTAATTTTCTCGGATTGGATTATAAAATTCACTCTTTTGTAATTCTTCATGTTGAGGAATCCAAACATCAACATCTAATTTGTTTGCCTTTAATCTTTCTTCAACTAGTTTTTGAGCGTTTGCTTCATTACCTATCGTTGAAGGTTCTTTTACTATCGCTTGTAAATAGTCAAGATAACTTTCTTTATTCAATTCTATATTATCTTTTATTTTTTTATTCAAGTTCATCATAATTCTCCTCACATAAGTATTTGCACACTTTTAAAGCGCTTTCATTTTTCTTAAAAAACAACTTGCAAAACTACTTGATAATTAAGCGCTTTCATAATAAAATAAACACAATGTCGGATGTCGACATTCGACATTGTGTTTATTACCATAATCTATAATTTATTATTTGTCAATTGCCTTTTCTATGTTTTGTCTATTAAAGTTTTATTTTAATTAAAAGGGAGTTGTTTTTATGGAAACGATTATTGCCTATAACCGTGTTGCCAAAGAAGTCATTCAGTCACTAGAAAAAGACTATCAAGTCCATTATTTTGAAAATGGTGAAACAATCGATCATCCTTTGTTTCTAAAAGCATTAACAAAAGCAATCGGTATCATAGGTTTAGAGTTTGCTGGAAAAAAGGATGTCTTAACATATGCACCCCACTTAAAAGCAATTGCAAATGTTTCAGTCGGGTATGACAATCTTGATCTTGATGAACTGACACAACGTGGAATTATTGCGACAAATACACCCGATACATTAACTGAAACAACTGCAGACGCTATATTTGGACTTATGTTAGCTACTGCGCGGCGTATACCTGAATTACATAACTATGTTATGGCAGGTATGTGGGATAATTATTTAAAACATGATCAGTTTGGTGTGGATCTACATGGGAAGACAATTGGAATTATTGGTATGGGCAACATTGGGCAAGCACTTGCCAAAAGATGCGCCTTAGGATTTGATATGAATGTTATTTATTATAATCGTTCTAGAAAACCAAAGGTTGAAGAAAAATATTCTGCTCGATTTACTGAGTTCGATGATTTGCTTAAAACATCTGATTTTGTTTGCTTAACCTTACCAGCAACACCTGAGACAAAACATATTATTTCAAAACGGGAATTTAATCTTATGAAGGATTCGGCAATTTATATTAATGGCTCAAGAGGAATTAATAATGATGAACAAGCTTTATTTGACGCTTTAAATGAAAAAACAATTCTTGCCGCAGGCATCGATGTTTATCAAACAGAACCAATTAACCCTAATCACCCCTTGTTAACCTTACCTAATATTGTCACATTACCACACATTGGACCAGCAACAATTGAAAATGAATTAAAAATGTCTCAACGTGCCCAGCAAAATTTACGCGATAGTTTAACTCACAAAAAACCTCGCGATATCCTTAATCCTGAAGTAATGAGTTAGTTAATCATCGTTTAATGTTTTCTTATTAGCTAAATTACTTGTATACTTAATTTGACTAATTATTAACAATATAAAGGAGATCACAAACAATGAAATATTTCGCAGCTTTTTTAAAGATGAAAGATGAAGCAAAAAGTGCTGAGCACAGACAAGCCCACTTAGACTTTGTTGAAGAGATGGTTGGACAAGATCGTTTATTTTCATATGGTCGTTTAACTGATGGGACAGGTGGATTACTTATTTATCAAGCTGAATCATTAGAACAAGCAACTGACCTGGCAAATTTAGATCCTTATGTTGAGCTAGGCGCGCGTGAACTTTCGATTCACGAGTGGGTCATGCAATCACCTTATGAATTTATAAAGAAATAAGAAAAAGCCGATATATTAATTATATCGGCTTTTATTATTTATTTTTTATGTTTCTTAGCTTTTTCACGTTCGTTTTGATTTATAATCTTTTTACGTAAACGAATTGATTTTGGCGTTACTTCACAGTATTCATCATCTGCTAAGTATTGAATTGCTTCTTCAAGTGACATCGTACGTGCTTTACGAATCACACTTGTTTGGTCTTTATTCGCTGTACGCATGTTTGTTAAGTGTTTTTCACGTGAAATATTAACTGTTAAGTCATTATCACGGTTATGTTCACCAACAACCATTCCTGGATAAACTTCTGTCCCAGGCTCAACAAAAATAGTTCCACGATCTTCTAAATGTAGGATACCATAAGCAGTCGCTTTACCACCTTCTAAACTTACTAAAGCTCCACTCCTACGTCCACCTACAGCCCCTTTAACAACAGGCGCATAATGGCTAAATGAGTGGTTCATAATACCATAACCACGTGTTTGTGACATGAACTGAGTTGAATAACCTAGTAAGCCACGTGATGGAACAGTGAATTCTAAACGAACTTGTCCTGTTCCTGTATTTTCCATATTAAGCATTTCACCTTTACGTTCACCAAGAGACTCCATAACGCCACCTGTATATTCTTCAGGTACGTCAATTTGTACATGTTCCATTGGTTCAGATTCCACGCCATCAATTTCTTTAATAATAACTTGTGGTTTAGATATTTGTAATTCAAAACCTTCACGTCTCATATTTTCAATTAAAACAGATAAGTGTAATTCTCCACGTCCTGAAACAATCCACGCATCTGGTGACTCTGTATCTTCAACACGTAAACTAACATCTGTTTCTAATTGCGTCATTAAACGTTCTTTGATTTTCGCTGAAGTGATATAGTCCCCTTCTTTACCTGCAAATGGACTATTATTAACTAAGAATGTCATTTGTAAAGTTGGTTCATCGATGCGAAGGATTGGTAATGCTTCTGGATGACTAACTGGACAAATTGTTTCTCCAATATTAATATCTTCCATTCCAGATACTGCTACGATTTCACCCGCATGCGCTTCTTTGATTTCGGTACGTGTTAACCCTATAAAACCAAATAATTTAGATACTCTAAATTTCTGTTCAGTACCATCAGTTTTCATCACAACTACTTGGTCACCAACTTTAATCGAACCGCGGAATACACGACCAATACCTACACGACCAACATACTCATTATAATCAAGTAATGTCACCTGGAATTGTAACGGCTCATCACGATTATCTACTGGTGCTGGAATGTGTTCTAAAATTGTATCAAACACTGGATCAAATGTTTCACTTAAATCGTCTTCGTTATAACCTGAAAGACCATTGATTGCAGAAGCATATAAGACTGGGAATTCTAGTTGTTCATCATCAGCACCTAAATCAATAAATAAATCAAGTACTTCATCAACAACCTCTTCTGGGCGTACATTTGGTCGATCAATTTTATTTAATACGACAACTGGCTTTAATCCTTGTTCTAATGCTTTTTTTAGTACAAAACGCGTTTGTGGCATAGGGCCTTCATGGGCATCTACTACTAAAATTACTCCATCAACCATTTTCATGACACGTTCAACTTCTCCACCAAAGTCAGCGTGACCTGGTGTATCTAAGATATTAATTGTCGCATCTTTATATTTAATCGCTGTATTTTTGGATAAAATAGTAATTCCACGCTCTTTTTCAATATCGTCTGAGTCCATCGCACGTGAATCTATTTGTTCATGTGCTTCAAATGTTCCTGAATATTTCAACAATTGATCTACTAACGTTGTTTTTCCGTGGTCAACGTGAGCAATAATTGCTATGTTACGAATGTCTTCTCTTAATGTCATTATTTAAACGCTCCTCATTATTCAACTTGCTTTAACTTTACTATTATACCACACATATAGTTTAATAGTATCTATTTTTTGAAAATATTTACAATTTATGTGCTTTATTGCTTATTCTTTTAAATTATTTATATTCTTTTTAAACTCTAAAATAAATTCAGCACCAGTTCCTGGCTTATTGTTAACAGAGATAGTCCCATTTGATTGTTCGATAATTGCTCTTGAAATAGCTAATCCTAAACCTGTATCACCTGCTTTTCCTTTCACAAACCGGTGGAATAAATACGGGCGGATTTCTTCATCAATCCCAGAGCCGTCATCTACAATTTTTATACTAATTTTATCTTTCATTTCTTCATCAGTAATTCCTATGTGAGATTTGGCATACCTAATACCATTCGTTATTATATTTAAAAATGCACGAAGAAGCTTATCTTCGTCTCCTAAAATAATAACTGAATCATGTTCTAAATACTCCACTGTCACATCTTGTTCTATTGCATATGGATAAATGCGAGCTAATACCTTTTTAATTAATTCATCAAGATTGATTTGGTCTTGTTCTATCATACTTTTTTCACTATCTAATTTAGCGAGTAATGTCATTTCATTAATAAGTGTTTTTAAACGATTAACTTCTGAAGTGACAACATTAAGCCCCTTTTCCATATCTTGACCAGTAAAAATACCATCACGTATACCTTCTGCATAGCCTTGAATTGTCATTAGTGGTGTTTTTAATTCATGTGAAGCATTTTGGAAAAATGTTTGTTGTGAATCTATATATCTTTGTAGCTCAAGTCCCATTTCATTCACACTTAAGGCGACATCTTTTATCTCACCAGATGCTTTTATTTCTTTTAAATCACTAAACTCGCGTCTTTCAATTTTTTTAACTTCCTCTTTTAATCGCTCAAGTGGTGTGACTAATCGGCGCGTCACAAAATAACTTAATAATATCGCCACTAAAGAACCAATAATAAAGACTAAGGCAATTCGAGAAATAAAACTTTGCTGAACTTCTTGCAGATCAGTTAATGGCGTTAATAATACAAGTTCTAATCCTGTCTGGTTTGGATTGATACTTTTTTTAGATACGACGAATTGACTCTCACCAAATTCCCATAAATCTGATTCTTTATCAGTAAAATATTCTTCTTTATAAAATCCTTCAACAATATTTAAATTAAGTGTCGACATAATCACTTGATCACTTATTTGATCATAAACAATAAATTGTAAATTTTGTTCATTCAAAAATTTCTCTAATTCTTCAACAGAATTATTATAATATGCATTTTCTTCTAAAAATTGTACTAACAGCTCACCTTTTTGTTCGAGTTGACTTTCCTCATTTTTCACTAATAAATCAAGAATCAATGAATAGATAATAAAGCTCCCAACAGCTAAAACAATTAAAACAAGTGTCGTAAAAGCTACGTTAAGCTGTGTCTGTAACCTCATTTTTCTTCCTCTTTATCACTATAACGATATCCATGACCCCATACTGTTTCTAAATTAATTTCCGGTATTTTTTTACGAATGCGTTTAACTAAATCATCAACTGCACGATCACTACCACAATAATCATTTCCCCAAACATGAGTGAGTAATTCTTCTCTTGAAAAAGCACGTTCTGGATTTTTAGCAAACACGACTAATAAATCAAATTCTTTAATTGTCACTTCAATGACTTGATCATGCCACATTACTTTTCGGGCATCTTCGTCAATTGATAATTTTCCTGATTGAATATAATTTTCATTTTCAACTTTTATGTTTTGATAAGTTCGTGCAAATAAACGTCTCACACGAGCGACTAATTCTCTTGGACTAAATGGCTTTGTTAAATAATCATCTCCACCAAGTTCAAGACCAATAATTTTATCAATTTCCTCATCTTTTGCTGAAATAATAATAATTGGTACATCACTTTTTGTTCTTATTTTTTTACAAAATGCATAGCCATCCATCCCCGGTAACATAATATCAAGTATCCACATATGTGGGGGATTTTCATTCCATAATTTTAACGCATCTTCTGCATTATCAAATAAATCAATTTCAAAACCTTCTTTTTCTAAATAGGTCGCGACAATATGTCTTATATTTTGATCATCTTCTACAATTGCAATTCTGTAATTCACTACATAACCTCCTAGCTATTAAAATTTATTTTATACTAATTTACAGATAATCATCTAATCATAATTGTTTTACTCATATTTTACACAATTATACCAATCTCTTGCCAATAAATCTCTTTATACTTGAAGTATAGCAAATGAAAGGGTGGTTTCAGATGAATAATGATCAAGATAAAGAATTACCATCTGAAGAGAGTAAAGAAATTTTAAGTCGTGAACAATTAATATACGCATATGAATCTGAAATTAATTCTCTTAAAAAAAACCAAAAAAATAAACGTGGTTTTCTCTTTCATCTTACTACAGGAGTCGTTGGCGGTATAGTTGCAGCATTTATTATTGTTGTTTTAATCGCTAATAATTTGATTCCGATGTTTGATTTTAATTCATCAACTAGTCAATCACCATTATCTGAATCTACTGAAACAATGTCTAATGATTTAACGAGTGACTCTGAGATAAAAGATGTTCCTATTGCTGAGGTATCTAAAGCTGTTGTTGGTGTTAAAAACATTCGCACATTAGATCCTTGGACAAATACAACACAAGGCGGTACTGGCTCAGGCATTATTTACAAGCAAGAAAATAATAAAGCATATATTGTCACTAATAATCATGTCATTGAAGATGCTGAAGAAATTGAAATTGAATTATCTAATAAAGAAGTCGTTCCAGCAAAATTGCTCGGATCAGATCCATTAACTGATTTAGCTGTTTTAGAAATGGATGACGAACATGTTGAGTATGTTGCTGAATTTTATGATTCAGATAAATTAGAAGTTGGCGAAACAGTCATTGCCATTGGTAATCCCCTTGGAAGTGAATTCGCTGGTTCAGTAACAAAAGGGATCATAAGTGGTCTTAACCGTTCTGTAGAAGTTGATACAAATGGTGATAAACAACCCGATTGGGTAACCGAAGTATTACAAACAGATGCAGCCATCAACCCTGGTAATAGTGGTGGAGCTCTTGTAAATACTAAAGGTAAAGTCATTGGTATTAATTCAATGAAAGTTGCTCAAAGTGCTGTTGAAGGAATTGGACTTGCCATTCCAAGTAATACAGCTCAACCAATTATTAAAGATTTAGAAGAAAAAGGTGAAGTAAATCGACCTACATTAGGAATCGCTACTGCACCACTAAATCAAGTACCACCTGAAGTGCAACAACAAATTGATTTACCTAAAGATGTTCGCTCAGGTATGGTCATTGCAAATGTTGATTCTGATTCTCCAGCTGAAAAAGCTGGCTTAAAGAAATTTGATGTCATTACAAAAATTGATCAACAAGAGATTACTTCGATCGTTGATATTAAAGTTGCATTGTACACAGATGCTTTACCAAACGATAAAGTAACTATTGAATATGTTCGTAATGGTAAAAAGCAAACATCAGAATTAACCTTAATTAACTAATTCCGAAATTCGAGCAATATTGATGCTCACAGTAAGCTTTGGTACGCATACGCTATGTTTGGTTCCCCCCTAACTTAAGCAATAAACACCATACTTACTGCATAGATGAGCCTAACTTTACAATTATTGTGAAGTTAGGCTTTTTATTATGGTAAAATAATAAGTAAGATAATTTATAGGGAGGTTTTTTTAATGAAAAACAAAGTAATTGGCTTTATTGGCACAGGCGTCATGGGACAAGGTATGGTTAGAAATTTATTAAAAAAAGGATTTAAAGTAAATCTTCATACACGAACAAAAGTTAAAGCAACTCAATTAATTGCTGAAGGCGCAGAATGGATGTTTTCTGTTAAACAACTTAGTGAAAAAAGTGATGTGATTATTACGATGATCGGTACTCCAAGAGATGTTGAAGCTGTTTATTTTGGGAGTGATGGATTAATTGAAAATTCAAAACCAGGTACCTTATTAATTGATATGACAACATCTAAACCAAGTCTTGCTAAAAACATTTATGATATTGCAAATGTAAAAGGTATTCAATCATTAGATGCACCTGTTTCAGGTGGCGATGTTGGTGCTCAAAATGGTAAATTAACTATTATGGTTGGTGGCGATGAAGCTGCATTTAATGAAGCACTACCTGTTTTTGAAGCAATGGGAGAAAACATTCGCTTACAAGGGCCTGCTGGAGCTGGACAGCATACTAAAGTTGTCAACCAAGTATCAATTGCACCAGCGATGATTGGTATGGTAGAAGCACTTGTTTATGCTGAAAAAGCGCATTTAGATCCTGAATTAGTTTTAAAGAGTATTGGTACAGGCGCAGCAGGCAGTTGGTCGCTTGATAATTATGCCCCGCGAATTATTAAAGGAAATTATGATCCAGGATTTGCAATTAAACATTTTATTAAAGATATGGAAATCGCTGTTGAATCTGCTGAAGAACTTGGATTATACGCTCCTGGACTTAATCTAGCTCTTAGCATGTATAAAGAACTAGAAGTAAAGGGACATGGCGAAAAAGGCATTCACGCCTTAATGCTTTATTACCAAAACGCCTAATCAAAACGTTACACCTTGTCAAACAAGGTGTACCGTTTTATTCGCGTTGATCAACGACTGATTGGACTTCAAATGCTAACTCATTATTTCCAAAAATTTCTAAAACACTAAAAACTGTTATATCAGTTACCTCATCTGATTTACCTGCCTCAAGTGCTAGACGATATGCGTCAATTAATAATGGGTTTGCTTGTTGGTTTGGATAAGCCCTTTTATATAGTTCATTTGCATCAACATCATTATTCACACACCACTGAGCAAATATTAAAACCATCATTTTTTCATCTTTTTGATAATTTTCTATAACTTGCTCATCAACTGTTTTAGAGTTAGGTTCTTCAAAAGCACTTGAAGGATCAAAATCTACAAAATCATCATCTTCATTAAATTCATTCATTATGTGACGACTCCTTTTTTAACATAAATAAGGTCATAAACGAGATTGCTTGTTGTAAATCATCAGGTAGATGATCGATGACTGCTTGATCAATTACTCTTTTATGAATGACTCTTTCTTCGATTAAACGAAATCCGTTTTCTTTTGCTAATTGATAAAATTCCCAAGGCATCATTGTATTCATTGGCACAGCTTCTTTATATAAGCGTTGATAACTATTTGCTCTTGGACCAGCTGTCGCACCTAAAATTCCAGCACAAATCGTACCACCTGGTTTTAAAATCCGTTTTATTTCTAATAAAGCATCAAGTGGATTTTTTGTCCATTCGATGACATTTATTAACAAACTAGCATCAAATGACTCATCTGCAAATGGTAAATCATCTACAGAAGCAACATAAAGTGGCACTTGGTCATTCAATTGTTTACGAGCGAGTTCAATCATTTTTTCAGAAATATCAATGCCAGTTACATCGTATCCTGAATTCAATAATTTATATGATCCATAACCACTTCCACAACCAATATCAATAACTGATACATTTGCTTGGTGATGTTTTGTAAAAAAAGGAATAATATCTTTTCTACTACCATTATCCCACATGTTTATACTACGTTTATCCCAATTAATTGCCTGTTTATTCCATTGTGCTTTTGTATGTTCATTCCATTCATTCACTTTTATCATCCTTAAAACTCAAAAGGACTTACCTCTAAAAAGAGATAAGTCCTTTAAAATTCATTATTATAGAGCAGTAACGTTAGCCGCTTGTGGACCACGTTCGCCTTCAACGATTTCAAATTCTACATCTTGACCTTCTTCAAGAGTCTTGAAACCTTCAGACTGAATAGCTGAGAAGTGTACGAAAACATCGTCACCATCTTCACGCTCGATAAAACCAAAACCTTTTTCTGCGTTAAACCATTTAACTTTACCAGTCATCATAGTGAATGACCTCCCTTACAAATATCGTGCAAAGTAATTGAATCAAATAATACTTTTACACCTCTTCTAAAGGGATTATAAAGTAATTCGAAGTTCAATTTCCTTTTGCTATATATAACAATACTATGGTCTAGCTATAATTGCAAGCCTTTTAGACAAAATTTTTTATTTTTATCATTTTTTTAGCTTATAAAATTGCTTTAAACATTATCAGATCAACATTACACGTTTTTTAAAAAATAAGCAATCTTTTTCACTTCAATATCTTTTTTTTAGAAAAATTAAAATATTTTTAAATTGTTTTTTCAAATCAATAAAAAAAAGCTTATCTCAATTAAGAGATAAGCTTTCCAAATTTAATATTATAGAGCAGTAACGTTAGCCGCTTGTGGACCACGTTCTCCTTCAACAATTTCAAATTCTACGTTTTGACCTTCTTCGATAGTCTTGAATCCTTCAGACTGAATAGCCGAGAAATGTACGAATACATCGTCGCCTTCTTCTTGCTCGATAAAACCAAAACCTTTTTCTGCGTTAAACCATTTAACTGTACCTGTCATCATAATGAATGACCTCCCTTAAAAATTTTGTGAAAAGTAACTGAATCAAACACTTCCACACCTCTTTGAAAAGGGAGTTTAAAGTTATTCGAAATCCAATTTTCTTTCGCTACTTATAACAATACTATGCATTCATTATAATTGCAAGCTTTAAGACTAATCTTTTAAACTTTCTTTTTTATGATAGGTTTATTTCTTTCTAAAGATGATGTAATCAACCTTTGTTAATTTTTAGCTATATTAAATAATACCTAGTAAATTTAAATAGACGAGAATAATAAATATCGGAACAATAAATTTCATTAGAAAATGCCACAGTTTATAATAGCCTGATGAAAGATTCGTTCCAATCATAAATTGACTTTTTACTAAAGACTGATCCATTTTGTGAATAATGAATAAAGCAATTAATAAACTTCCTAATGGTAATAAGATATTACTAACTAAATAATCTGTTGCATCAAAAGCACTTAATCCAAAAATTGTGAAGTCTGCTAGTAAACTAGATGATAAAGCTGCCGGAATCGCAACAATGAATAAGATTATACCTAATATAATCGAAACATTACGACGTGAATATTTGCCACTTGCTGTAAAGGCAGCAACAATAATTTCATATAAACTAAATGATGACGTAAGTGTTGCAAATAAGAATAGGATTAAAAATAAACTTAAAAACAGACTACCTAATGGCATTTGTGCAAATGCTTCAGGTAAGACAATAAATAATAAACTCGGACCATGATCAGGTGCTAAACCAAATGCAAAAACAACAGGAAATATTGCTAGACCTGCTAATAATGAAACAAATATATTCATACTAACTACCCAACTTGCTGATGTCGTTAAACTCACTCTTTTATCTAAATAAGAACTATAAGTTACCATACATGAAAAACCAACAGCTAGTGAAAAGAATGATTGACCTAAAGCATAAAGGACAGCTTCACCATTAATTCGAGAGAAATCTGGCGCTAAGAAGAATTTAACACCTTCCATCGCCCCCTCTAGTGTCAGTGCACGGACAACTATAATAATTAAAAAAATAAATAAAAGCGGCATCATATATTTATTCATACGCTCTATTCCATTTTTTATGCCAAATGAAATTACAGCTACATTAATTAAAGTAAATAAGAGTAAACCCATGATCGTCACAAGTGGATCACCGACAACTGAACCAAATAACGCATCATAAGCTACATTTTCACCAATAATTTTGTTGCCAATCGATTTACCACTATAAATAAGAACCCAACCACCAACTACACTATAAAATGATAATAATAAAAAACAACCAAGTACACCGAGTCTACCTACCCAAACCCAAAGAGATCGAGGTGCTAGCTTTTTATAAGCACTAACTGCTTCAAGCCCTGTTCCTCGTCCAATAGTAAATTCAGCTATCAACATTGGTAAACCAATCAATAAAGTAAAGAGAACAAAAATTAAAAAGAACGCTCCTCCACCACTTGTTCCAGTAACATATGGTAAACGCCAAATCGCACCTAAACCAATTGCTGCTCCTGCTGATGATAAAATAAAACCGAGTCTAGATGTCCACGCCTGATAATTTTGTTTCATAATAGAGTCCCCTTCAATTGTCATTAGTTCCTTAAAGATTACAAAAGATTTTAATAATATACAAGTTTTCTTATGTAATTAAAGATGTTCTTCCTATTTGTTAATTAATCCATGGTATAATAATGATAAGCTAATGAGGAGGTATTTAAATGGATAATAAAAAGCTTGGCATCTTATTAAGAACACTTATTGTGATTGCAATTACGATCCTCGCCGGAATTATTATTTACTTCTTTTTTAAATTGTTTTATCCTTTTATTGTTGCTGCTTTACTCGTTGCATTAATTAATCCATTAATCAATTTATTACAGAAAAAAGCGCGTTTTCCAAGGGTACTTGCTGTACTAACAACACTGCTCATTTTCTTTAGTGTCTTTGCGGGCATTATTACTTTATTAATCGCTGAAATAATCGCAGGCTCAGCTTATTTAGCTAATGTTGTGCCTCAAAAAATAAATTCAATCATTAATACCATTCAAACTTTTTTTACAGACCGAATCGTTCCCTTCTATGAAGGTATTGCTTCGAAGTTCAATGCTTTAGATGCTAGTAAACAAGAAACAATTACAAGTAGCATTAAAGAAGCAAGCAATAAATTATCAGGTAATATTACCTCATTTCTCCAAGATTTATTATCATCCCTACCATCACTTGTCTCATGGATTCCTGGTGCTGCGACTGCGATTGTATTTATTCTTTTAGCAACCTTCTTTATTAGTAAAGATTGGCATAAATTATCTAAGACATTACAAAGTTTTTTACCTGAAACCTTCACAACGCGTTCTGGTAGAGTTTTAAAAGATTTAAAACAAGCAGGTCTTGGTTTTCTTAAAGCACAATTCATTTTAATAACTGTTACTTTTATTATTATTTTTATTGCACTACTAATTATGCAAATCGAACACGCTCTAACTATTGCACTGATCATTGCTATTGTTGATTTATTACCTTACTTAGGGACAAGTGCTATTTTAATTCCTTGGGCTATATACGAACTCGTTGCAGGTAGCTTTGGGATTGGCATTGCTTTAGCTATTTTATATGTTGCTGTTGCAGGAACAAGACAATTTATTGAGCCGAAAATATTGTCTTCAAGTTTAGATTTAGATCCTCTTGCGACATTAATTTCATTATTTGTTGGCTTTAAACTCTTTGGTTTTCTCGGGTTAATTATTGGTCCGCTTGGATTGGTTTTAGGTACTGCCCTTCATCGTACAGGCGTGTTTAGAGATATTTACAACTATATTGTTCAACCTAAGAAGACTTGAATTAAATGAGAATATTTTTGAGGTGAATACATGTTAAAAAAGCTTTCGATACTTTTAATTGTAATTGGTTTTTCTATTTTAGCTTATGCAGGTTTTCAGTTATATTCATCATCTGCTAATGAATCAAAACGATTAAATGAAGCGGTTGTTTCTGATCAAATAATTAATCATTTTGAGTCTGATACATTTGATTATAATATCTTCAAAACAGGGGATACAATTGGTGTTTTATATATTCCAAGACTTGATCGGGAGATTCCAATTATTGAAGGAACTGATGAAGAAGAACTAGCTCAAGGTGTCGGTCATTATAAAGGGACGGGTTTTCCAGGAGAAAATAAACAAATCCTTTTATCCGGTCATCGAGATACTGTGTTTAGAAAATTTGGTGATTTACAAGATGGTGATGAATTTCATATCAAAATGGTACATGGTACATTTATTTATGAAATTAAAGATCATCTCATCGTCAGTGCCGATGATACTACCGTAATTGATCCTGATCGAGAAGATGAAGTTCTCACTGTATCAACTTGTTATCCATTTTCATATATTGGAAGTGCCCCTGATCGTTATGTCGTGCACGCTTATCCAGTTATAAATAAAGAAAAACCTTAGAGAGTGCACTCTCTAAGGTTTTTTATACTTGTGGTCCTTCTACTTTCTTTTTCTTTCTAAAATCAAGTGGACGTTCTTTAATCTTTCGTCCTCGTAATACTAGCCATAATTGTGAAGCTAATAAGAGTGATGAATAAAGCCCAGCAAGTAAACCAACAATTAAAGCAATCGAAAATCCTGTAATTGACTCTGCACCAAAGAATAAGAAAATGACAACAGCAATTAATGTTGTTAATGTTGTATTTAAACTACGTGTAAATGATTGCACAACGCTTCGATTAACGACTTCTGCTAAACGACTATAAGATGTAATTCGTTTCTCTAATCTAATATTTTCTCGAATTCTATCAAAAACAACAATTGTATTATTAATTGTGTAACCGACAAGTGTCAGTAAAGCTGCGACGATAGTCACATCAAATTCTATTTGGAAAATACTAAAGACTACCAAAATAAAGAAAACATCATGAATAATAGTCAGAATTGACGTTAATGCAAAGTAAAACTCAAAACGCAAGGTAACATAAATAATCATCCCAATCGCAGCAATTCCTAAGGCATAAAGGGCGTTTTTCACAAGTTCTTCACCTACAATTGGTGACACAACACTAACACTTGGTTCTTTACCATATTTATCACCAAACAAGCGTTTTACTTCATTAATTTTCTCTTTTTCAAGTACAGTATCAAACCGATTTACTGCTATTTCTTCATTATCTCCTGAGAGAACAATAGATTTCGCTTCTAAATCAAGCGATTTTAAATCCGCTTCAATCTCTTCTTGCGATAACGAATCTGTTGCGAGTATTTCAACACGTGATCCGCTTGAAAAATCAATCCCTGGATTTAATTGGAATATAAGTAACGAAGCCGCACCAATAACAAGCATACTAGTCGTTAAAATAAAGATTTTTTTCTGATGACGGACGACATTAATCGTTTTATTAAAGAATGTCGGTTCGATTTCTTCAGTATGGTTTATATCGTGAATCTTGTTCGTATTTACGCCAAACCATGATTTGCGATTTTTTAAATAACCACTTTTCACCCATAAGCTCAAGAATAATCTTGTTCCATAAACAGCTGTTAAGAAACTAACTAAAATACTAATAATTAATATCGTTGCAAAGCCTTTGATTGAGCTTGTTCCAAAAATAAATAAGACAACTGCAGCAAGCATTGTTGTAATATTAGCATCAAGAATTGTCGTTAATGAATTTTTCAGTCCTGCATCAAATGCTGCTTTAACGGACTTACCTTTAATTAACTCTTCCTTAATACGTTCAAATGTAATCACATTTGCATCAACAGCCATCGCAACTCCTAATATAAGTGCTGCAATACCTGGTAATGTAAGAACACCATTCATTAATTGGAAGATTAGTAAAATTAAATACACATAAATAGCTAAGTTGATTGAAGCTAATAAACCAACAAAACGGTAAACAACAATCATAAATAAGAAAATTAATCCAATGGCAATAAATCCTGCAAATACTGTTTCTTTAAGTGCTTGTTCTCCAAATTGAGCACCGACTGACGTTGAAAATATTTCTTCCATATGAACAGGTAGCGAGCCTGAATTAATTATATCAGCTAAACGCTGCGCTTCTTCTACTGTAAAATTACCTGAAATTTCTACATCAGATGTATTTAACGTTTTGCTCACACGTGGTGCTGAAATAAATTTAGGTTCATCTTTAATTACTTCTGCTTCAAAAGAATCCCCCTCTTCAAAGTCCATCCAAATTACAAGTAAATTTTCACCTGGTGGCATATCTTTTATTTCACTTGTTACTTGACCAAATTTTTTAGCATCTTTTAATGATAAGGTCACATTTGGTACTTTTGTATCTGGGTTATAATCTTGCTTTGCACTACCTTGTTTCACATCAGCTCCACTTAGTTGCTCTTGATCATTCACATCTCTAAATGAGAGTTGAGCTGATGTTGCGAGCATGTCACGTGCTTCTTCTTGGTCTTCAACTCCAGCAAGTTGCACCCGAATTCTATTTTCGCCTTCAATATCAATGACCGTTTCACTGATTCCTAATCTATTCACACGATCATTTAATGTTTGCACTGTTGCTTCAAGTAATGAACGATCTACTTCTTCACTCTCTTCAATCGGTTCAACTTCATACAACACTTCAAATCCACCTTGTAAATCTAAACCAAGGTTTATTTTCTTACTAATATCTTCTACAGTTATACCTATTGTACTTAATAGAAGTATCGTAATTAAAAAGAAACTCACTATGTAACTACGCTTTTTCATGCTCGACATCCTTTCAAGCTTAAAATCAATTATCCTTTTTAATTTTAACATTATTATATAATAAAACCATCTAAATAATCTTTTTTTAAATTAAAACAACATGATAACTCAAGTTATCATGTTGTTCTTTTGATTAACCACCTAATTCGTTAATCATATTACGAACTTTTTCAATTTCTGCATCATCAACATTTAAATAATAGATTCCATCAATATTAGTACCTTCACCCGTCATTTGATATTCTGAGATATTTTTTCGAGCGTTTTGGTAATTAAGTAATAAATCTTGCATGTCACCCATATCTAAATTCGTTTCCATGTTTTTACCTAAAATTGATACGACACTTGTAAATTTAGTTGCACTAGCCACTGATGCTCCTTCATTGATAATTCCTTCAATAACTTGACGTTGACGTTTATTACGTCCAAAATCTCCAGTTGGATCTTGCTTTCTCATTCGGACATAGGCCATCGTCTTATCGCCATCCATTGTATTTTCACCAAACTTAAAATCATATTTTCCTGAAGTAAATTCCATATCACTATTTACAGTTATTGACCCCAGTTCATCTACTAAACTTTTAAAACCATCCATGTTCATACTTACATAATAATCAAGATCCATATCTAAAAATGCTTCTACTGTGTTGATTGCCATTTCAGATCCACCGAAAGCATATGCATGGTTAATTTTATCTTGCATATCCTTTCCGACAATTTCAGTTCGCGTATCTCGCGGTATACTAACAATTTGTATTTGTTCACCTTTAGGGTCAATTGTTAAAATCATAATTGCATCTGAACGACCTCGCTCATCTTCTTCTGCATCAATTCCTAATAGCAAAATGTTTAACGTTTCACCAGCTTTTATTTTGTCTTTTCCAATTGACGTATCGATTGCTTCAACAGGTGTATGCATTTCACTATTAACTGTGTTTTTAGCATGTAAATAAACAGCGATAACATAACCTAATACTGCTAATATAAAGACGATTGCAATAATAATTAATATTTTCCAAACCGACATCTTCTTTTTCGCTCGACTCATTTAGATAGCTCCATTTCTTAAATAAAACGGTTATGCCATTTTATTTTTCATTTACATCTCTATAGTAAGTATACTATAAAAATAGATTAATAAAAGGCAAATTCTCTCAGATTTTATCTAAACTTTTAGTTTGTAACACATATGACAAAAACAGCAACTTATGACATAATTAACACTATAATGTATACGTTTTCATAAGGAGGGGAAATAATGGACTCTGTTCAAAAAAAGCATTGGCTCAAAAAAACTTTATTAATTATCGGTTTTATTTTAATTATTTTAATTATTGCTAGTAGTTTATTTTTTAATCAGTTTAGTAAAAAACAAGTGCCGAATCATTCTGGTGAGATTAATTTAGCCGTCACTGACGATGTCCAAGTAGTCACAGATGATAAAGGCGTGCCACACATTAAAGCGACAAATGACTCTGATTTATTTTACGCACAAGGCTATGTTCAAGCACGTGAGCGCCTCTTTCAAATGGATTTAGCTCGAAGACAAGCTTCTGGGTCTTTAAGTGAATTGGTTGGCAGTCAAGCGATAGATAATGATAAATATTTTCGCACACTGGGCCTTAGGCGAGCAGCTGAAAAATCATTAGCTATCTATCCTAAACAAGCAAAAGAAGTATTAGATTCATTTACAGCCGGTGTGAATGCTTTTATTCAAGAAGCAACTGATAATAATAACTTACCTTTAGAATACGCACTCCTGGGTGCAAAGCCTGAAAACTGGTCACAAATCGACTCCTTAACGATTGGTAAATATATGGCTTTTGATTTAGGCGGCCACTGGGAACGCCAAGCTTTTAATTATTATCTGATGCAGACCTTTGAAGAATCTAAAGCAAAAGAACTTCTTCCAAGCTACCCTAAAAATGGTTCGACAGTTATTCAACCTGGAGAAATTAACATCGCAAGCGCGTTTGAAGATGTCATTATTCCTGACCCTTTTAATGGTAGTAATAACTGGGTGATCAGTGGGGATAAAACTGCTTCAGGAAAGCCATTACTTGCTGATGATCCGCATTTAGGACTTTCTACACCTTCCATTTGGTATGAAATGAGTTTGGAATCAGCTGAGATAAATGTAGCAGGTGTTATTTTTGCAGGAATCCCTGGCATTATTTTAGGACATAATGAAAAAATAGCTTGGGGTGTGACAAATACGGGTCCTGATGTGCAACAATTATTTATTGAAAAACAAAATCCAGATAATGAAACTGAATTTTTATTCGATGATAACTGGGAAAAAGCAAAAGTTATTTCTGAGCCAATAAAAGTTAAAGGTGGAAAAACAATTGATTATGAAGTAACCGAAACAAGACATGGACCGATTATTTCCGACTTTAGTAAAGATACAAATGCCGAGCAACTTTTCTCACTTAAATGGACAGCACTCGAAGCGACGACTGAACTCCTTGCCATCTTAGAATTAAATAAAGCAAGCAACTGGGAAGAATTTGAACAGGGACTTGAACATTTTTTAGTACCTGCTCAAAATTTCGTTTTTATGGATGACACTGGCATGATTGCTTATAAAGCAAATGGTAAAATACCGATTTATCAAGACCCATCAGACGCTCTCCTCCCTCTTCCTGGCTGGGATAAGAACTATGAATTAAACAATTATATTCCTTTTGATGAATTACCAAAAGTAATTAATCCAGATAAAGGATATATTGCAACTGCTAATAATAAAATAGTCTCTGATGACTATCCTTATCATTTAAGTAATGTTTGGGCCCAACCTTATCGTTTTGACCGCATTACTGAAGTTCTAGAAGCAAATGACAATTTAACGCTTGAAGATATGAAAGATTTACAAATGGACACAATTAATTTACGCGCTAGAGAGTTTATTCCTTTATTTACCGAATCCATTGAAAAAGATAAACTTAGCAAAAGCGCACAAACAGCGCTTAAGCATTTAAATAATTGGAATTTTGATGATCATGTGTCACGTCATGAACCCCTTATCTTTGATGCCTGGCTAACAAGGATTGAAAGTGATTTATATCAAGATATTCCAAAAGAAATAGATACATTATTTTCTAATAAAGCCCAAACAACAGATGCGCTTTTAAGAATGGGTGATCAATCTATTTGGATTAATCAACAAGATGAATTTAGTAGATTTCTTGCCAACACTTTAAATCAAACGATTGAAGAATTAGAAAAAAAATATGGAACAAATCAAACATTATGGCAATGGGGAGAGTTTCATAAAGTAGCTTTTTCGCATCCACTTGCAAGTGCTAACTTTATAACACATAAACTCTTTAATCGACATCGACCTGAAGCTGTTGGTGGTAGTGGTGTTACTGTTATGGCAGCAAGACATACTGATTCAGGAATTGTTAATCACGGTGCATCATGGCGCTTTGTAATTGATGGAGCTGACTTTACAAAAGGACATCACATAGTTGGTCCCGGACAATCTGGCCATTTTAGAAGTAAGTGGTATAGTGATCAATTTATTGATTGGACAGAAGGTCGTTATCACGAAACAAGCTTAAGAGATGTTTTAGGAGACACTTATTTAATTAGACCTGAATAATAAACCAATGAGCAGATGCCTACTTAAGGTATCTGCTAAATATTTTCTGGTAAATTAATAGTATCCAGGGTGCTCATCATGTAAGATATACAAGAGTGATTTATTATATAAATGAGGTGTAAATTTGGTACAAGCAAATACAGGTAAGTTTTTAATTATTTTTGCTAATGTCTTAATTACGACAGTTAGTTTAGGCTTTGCTTATGTTGCTTTTATTCTAGCTCGAATTAACGACACAATCGGAACAAGTGAATTCATTATTATGACTGCTTCTATTTTAACAGTCATGATCAGTTGGTTTATTGTCTTCCTTTATTTTAAAAAAGGAATTAAAAAACTACTCTTTTTCTTTTTCCTAGCAGGATTGATTAGTGTCGCGTTAATCTTTTTTGGTCAAGGTTTATCAACATTAATTCCTGGATTTCTTTATTTAACAGGGTCTTTACTTATTTATTTTTCAAAAAAAGATATTACCGACCAATCCCATGTCGTGCCACTTTATGATAACTGGAAACTAATCTTTATTTTTATTGCCAATATTTTAAATACATTTATTTGGGTATTTTTCTGCTATATTTTCTTACTTTTAATCGGGAATAGAGATTTAGTCGCTCAATTATTAAATACGAATTTCAACGAATCATTTACTGTCTTTTTAATTGTTTCAACATTAATTTTCATCATTTTAAATTGGATTATCTATTATACGATTAAATATAAAGACTTACAAAAGATCTATTTCTACTTTTTAATTGTTAGTATATTAAATATTTCAATTGGTATTTATAATATTGTTATCTTAAACGGCGGAAGCTTCCCACCACCAGAAGCACTGATTGGCTTCTTGATTCAAGCGCCTGTGTTCTTATTTTTATTCCCTGGCATTTTATATATTGTCGGCTTTACAATGCGAGAAAAAGAGATTGTTTACCCTGATAAACAACATAAATAATCTCTTGTTTTGGAGGCAAATAAATGGCAAAATTATTTTTTCACTATTCAACAATGTCTGCAGGTAAAAGTTTAGAAATTATCAAAGTTGCCTACAACTATGAAGTCCAAAATAAACAAGTACTCATCTTAACTTCTCAACTTGACAATCGCTATCAAGTAGGCAAAATCTGGAGCCGAACAGGCTTTGAAAAAGATGCTTCATTATTTAATCAAGCTACGAATTTAGTTAAGCTCGTCTCTAATTTAGCCGAAAAACCAAATTCTATTTTAATCGATGAAGCACAATTCCTGACCAAAGAACAAGTCATTCAATTAACTGAAATTGTTGATACATATGGAATTACTGTTATGAGTTATGGATTAAAAAATGATTCATTTAATGAATTGTTTGAAGGCTCTAAGTATTTATTGATTTATGCTGATAATATCAAAGAATTAAAAACAGAATGTTGGTATTGTCATAAAAAAGCAATGATGAATTTAAGATTTGATGAACAAGGAAAACCTGTGTATTCAGGTAATCAAGTTGATATTGGTGGTAATGAAAAGTACTTACCTGTTTGTAGAAAATGTTATAAAGAAGTAACTGATTTCAAACAACCTAAATCAACTTAATAATTGAGTTGAGGTGCTTAAATGGATTATATTAGACCTAATGTATTGATTAATGATGTCGCCTTATCTGGTAAAATACGTTCAGAACTTAGCGTAAAAGAAATTTTACTTCGGGGATTTTTAGCTGGTGTTTTATTAAGTTATGCGACAATCCTTGCTTTTACTGCCGCAATTGAAACAGATATCAATTTTATCGGTGCACTCGTTTTCCCAGCAGGATTTGTCATGGTAACATTACTTGGTTTAGAATTAGTGACTGGTTCTTTTGCCCTCATGCCGATTGCCAGGTTAAATAAACAAACAACGACGAAAAAAATGTTTCATAATTTTTCTTGGGCTTTTATTGGCAATTTAATAGGTGGGTTATTTTTTGCTTTATTATTCAGTTATTATATTCAGCACACAGCCACTTCAGCTAGCTTACAATTAATTGAAAAAGTTATTGCCAATGCTGAAGGGAAAACAATTGTTTATCAAGAGGCTGGTCGTACGGGAATGATTGTCTTACTTATTAAGGCTTTTCTTTGTAATTGGATGGTGACAATGGGCGTCATTATGAGTTTCACCTCCTCTTCAACAATAGGTAAGACTATTGCAATGTGGTTACCTATTTTGATTTTCTTTGCTTTAGGTTTTGAACACGCTGTTGTAAATATGTTTATTATTCCAGCTGGTATGCTTTTAGGAGCAGATGTGACATTAGCTGATTGGTGGGTATGGAATCAAATTCCTGTAACGATAGGAAACTTTATTAGTGGATTCTTTTTCACTGGATTTTTGTTACATTATATGTTGAAAAAATAATACGAAGCTATTCTTTGATAAGAATAGCTTCGTATTTTTATAGCTTATTTATTTTTATATTGACGCATATGTTCTGTAATTCCAGCTAAATAAATATCAGCCGGATCATTGTCACCACTATATTCAACCGTCGAACCATCAGTTGGTAATTCTTTTAAGAACTCTGCTTCATATTCTTTAATTGTTACTTCTTTTCTGTTTGCTAATAATGCTTTGTGATTAGCCGTATTTAGATGATCTTGATAACCTTCTTCCAAGATTCCTGTGAAAAATTCACCAACAGAACCCGATCCATAACTAAACATGCCTATGCGATCACCCGCTGCTAAATTATCATCGTTTTCAATTAATGATAATAAGCTTAAATAAAGTGATCCCGTATAAATATTTCCAACTAAACGATTATATGTTGTACTTGTTTTATAACGCTCTGTTAATTGATTAGCCACGCTTTCTGCTACATTTTCTAAATGAGGCTTAAGTGCTTTTTCTCCCATACGTGTATAAGGTAAATGGAAACATAGCGCTGCAAAATCTGCAAAATCCCGCTTCGTTTTTTCTTTATACTCTCCCCATAAATCAGCAAAGAAATCAATATAGCGATCATTTGAATATTTTCCATCGACAAATGCGACATCTGAATAGATTGGGCGCCAAAAGTCCATCGAATCCTCTGTTTGGAATGTTGTTTCTTTTTCTAGTGTCATAATTCTTGGGTCTTGGCTTAATAAAATAGCAACAGCACCCGAACCTTGCGTTACTTCTCCAGGTGTCGCTAGACCATAACGGGCAATATCTGATGCCAAGATAAGTACTTTACTTTCTGGATTAAGAGCAATATATCCTTTTGCTAATTGAATGGCTGCTGTTGTACCGTAACAAGCTTGTTTTGTTTCTACAGCGCGAACTTGTTTTTTTAAACCTAATAGACGACTCACATAAATCGCAGCTGATTTTGAATGGTCAATCCCTGTTTCTGTACCAAAAATAACATAATCAATTTGTTCACGATCTTTGTCATCAATTAACTGATGTGCAGCATTTGCTGCCATAGTTACCGTATCTTGTGTAATAGGTGTTACAGTCATCTCATCTTGACCAATACCTTTTGTATATTTTAATGGATCATCGCCTCTAGCCTCAGCCAACTTGACCATATCAACATACATATGCGGTGCATAAAATCCTATCTTATCAATTCCTATTTTCATTTATTTTTCTCCTTTACAAACTTAAATTGTGAAATGTTGCACATATGTATAATAAAAAACAAACAGAGAGTTTAAGTTAATAAACCCTCTTTTATATTCTCATATTTAAGTTGTAATTGAAAGAAGTTATACTTATTTATTCCAAATCGGCATAATTGTTATTCTATTATTTAGTAGAACCTATTTCTTTTATTTTTTTGCGTGTTTCTTCTGTTCCATACTGATAAATAAAGTGATAAGCTGCCATGACATTATCATCACTTTCTTCACGCATTTCATCAACTTCTTTTTCAGCAAATGGTTTAAAAGGAATGTTTTTTATGGCAAATTCAAATTCTTTTGCATCATTATCCTGGAGAATATTTTCAAACTTCACTATTTGCGATGGTGTTGCTCTTACTTCATATTCAACCGTATCAGGTACGCTTACTTCACTAACTGTTCTTTTATCTAATGAAATATAATATGTCTTTACTTGTTCTTCCATTGTCATCACTCCTATTATACGTATTACCCTTTTAAGTTTAAATTTAAACAAAAAAAGACTACTTAATTTATAAGTAGTCTTTTTATATTGAAAGCTGTATCTCTGAATCACTTGTTACATAATCAACTTGGCGCACCTTTTGATCAGCTAAATAAGCTTGTTTAGTGACAGTATATAAATTGTATTTAAATACTGTTTGATTTACAAAAGTGTGAACGGCTTGATAACGATAGTCTGCTTCGGCAACATATGCTAACTTCAAGGCTGCTTTTTGCGAGCGGTAATTATCAACTCTGATTTTCATAAAGACTGTTTGAATCTCGGTTGTATCAAATATGTCATTAAAAAATAATTCTTTTGCTACTTTATTATATCCGCTACCATGATAATCTTTACCTAACCAAGTAGATAAAAAACCACCATATTCAGTGATATCATAAAGTGTGATTAAACCAATCGGTCGATTCCATTCATTAACAATAACCCGAACGATCATTTCTCCTCGATTTTCAGCTTCTAAAATATGATTCACATTTGAAATATATTCATTAAAGTCATTCACATAGTTGCGCACATAAGGTGAAACGTCAGGATGACTCATTTCTGTATATAAAATGAAATGTTCTTCCATTGTTAGATTATAGGTTCTTAACATAACATTACCTCCTTAGTCACTTAAAAAGTGACAGTAAATTTAGAAGTAATTCAGTTACGAGACCTTAAAAGTAGTCGTTTTTAAGGAGATGAGTCAGTCGCTCATCTTGTTTTACTCTAACTAAATTATATTCAATTTTCTCATCTTTATATTTAGGAACAGTGTCACTAGACATGACTCATCCCCCCCTTTTTTATTTTTTTGAAAAAAATAACACACCTGCACAAATAGAGGTGTGTGTTATCTACTGATACCTCTATTCGTTTGAGCTTTAGCTTTGTTTGACGTAGGAAGAAGTTCCAGTCACATTAAAAATAACCTTAATTCGATTATTTTAGTTAACCCATTGGCGTCTTTCGACATTTCTGGGTAGTAACGTTTCTTCAAACAGTAGCCTCACCTAACAAGGTTAATATTCAATTTATACTTAAAATATACCATGTCTATTTAAGCAATGCAATCTATTTTTTAAGTAAATTTCATTATTTTTTATTCTTAAAAAGACACCTATTTACGTTATTTTTGAAGGTAAGTTAATGTTTTGCCCGATAGGCCAAATGCTATTGTTAATAATGGACTTAAGAGACAAAAGAATGTAAATGGTAAATAACTTAATGTTGAGACATCTAAAACACTTGCTATAAAGACACCACATACACTCCATGGTACGAGTGGATTCACAACAGTTCCAGCATCTTCACTAACCCTTGCCAAGTTAATTGTTTCTAAACCAACTTTTTTATATTGCGAACCATAGGCTTCACCTGTTAACAAGATAGACAAATATTGTTCTCCTATTAAAACATTGATGCCAATTGCTGTTAATGCAGATGAAATAATAACTGATTGAATACTATTTAACAGATTTTCAATTGAATTTAGCAATTTAGGCACAATTCCTAATGAAAATAATAATCCACCCAAACTTAAGGCTAAAATAACAATTCCTATTGTAAATAACATACTTTCCATTCCGCCACGTGTTAATAATGTATCGATTTGTTCATTCCCTGTTTCAGATACATATCCGCCAAATAATGTTATTAATACTTTGCCAATCGGTTGTGGATTAGTAAAGATTGAAATAATCAAAGCCGTCAATGATCCCGCACTCAAAGCTAAAAATGCAGGCACTTTTTTAATTGATAATAATAAAAGAACAGCAATCGGAATGACAGCTGCATACCAATTAATTAAACCCGTTTCAGCTAAACTTTCTTGAAATTCATTCATTTTTGTAAATTCTGTTACTGTAATATTTGGTGAAATAATTGCAAATAAAACAAGTGAGATTAAAAATGCCGGAAATGTTGTCCAGCCCATATTTTTTATATGATCAAATAAATCAACTTGCAAAATTGATGATGCCATATTTGTTGTTTCTGATAGAGGTGACATTTTATCACCAAAAAAAGCACCAGAAACAATGGCACCTGCCGTCATTGCCAAGGACACATCCAAGGTTTGAGATATCCCAATAAATGCAAGGCCAACTGTTCCAACAGTCGTTAGAGAACTCCCAACACTTAAACCAATAATTGCTGTGACAACAAAAATAACCGCCAAATAGAATTTAGGGGTCACTAATTCAAACCCGCCATAAATAAGTGTCGGTATTGTACCAGCTAGCATCCACGAAGCAATTAAAATACCTATCATAAAAAATAAAAACACAGCTGCAATACCTGCTTTTGCACCTTCTACCATATCTGCTTCGAGTTGCTGATAACTTATTTTTTTTACTAATCCATAAATAATCAGCGATAACATCGCTAATAAAAGTGCAATATGTGGTGGTGCTTCATAAAAAATAATACTTGCGCTCATTAAACTAATCATGACAATAACCATTAATACCGCTTCGGTTAATGTTGGCATTTGGATAGCTTTAATTCTAAACATTTAACTCTCTCCTACTTTTAATCTTCATAAATAACTTCACTAAAATAATTCCAAAAACAGCACCACTAAAATCAATTAGCACATCACGAATTTCACCACTTCGTCCTGGAATAAACAATTGATGAAACTCATCAGTAATCGCATATAATAAACAGACACTTAGTGTAAATAAAACAGCACGTCTCCCTTGATAGGCTAGATAAACAAGTACACTCAATATCGTATAGACAAAAAAGTGAATTGATTTTCTAATCAAAGAATGTAAATTCATATCAGATTCAATCAGGGATAATAAGATAAAGATTAAAAACATACTATAAATAAAAATAATTGTCCCCTTACCACGATAGGCAAAATAAATCAGCACGGCTAAGATTAAATAAGCCATGAAATGTGCCGATTTCCTTATAATCGTGTGGAAGACTCCTTCATATTCAACTGGAATCGGTAATAGATTAAGTAAATAAAGTAATATTCCTCTACTTGTTGCTGCAGAATCTGTTGCTGGTTGATGTGATAAATAAAAAATAACGCCCATCCAAACAATACTCGGCAAATAACGAATTAATCTAATTTCCATTTAATTTTTTCACCATGATGGGTGTTTGATGGATATTTATCCGTTCGAATCCAAGCGCTTCATATTGTTTAACTTTAGGGAACTCTGTCACATTTGTCTCTACCACTTGCTTTTTAATTTCTTTTTCAACCATTAATGCTAAGTAATCATAATTATTATATTTACAGTAATGAATAAACTTAGTTAAAATCAACATTTTATTTTCAAGCGAATAGTAATTTTCTGACCAGTTAAAGTCACTAATTGTCATGACTAAATGATCATGAATAAAAAATGCTTGCGTTTCGTTTAATGTATTTATTAAATATGCTTCTTCATCAGATAATTCATCAGTAATTACTGGTAATTGATGAGGATCCGAAAAATAGTTCATATTATATAAATGAAAATTAAAATCAACAACCGTTGTTAAATTCTCTAAATTAATTGGCATATTATCGCTTAACATATTAACTTCTACACTACCAACTATCACGCCGGTATCTTCATCTAAAAATTGACCAACATTTAATATTAAATCATCTATATGCATATATTTACCTCTTTTATTTTTCATTGATTTTTCTATTATCCTTTATTCTTAATGATAATACAAACATCTCGTTAAATATTTATATTTTACTTCTTTTCTTTTTAAAATAAAAAGCCTGAACAAATTAATGTTCAGGCTTTATTTTTTACTTAGTCCTTTAATAACTCATTTTCCTTCAAGTATTCTAAAGCAACTTCACGTGGAGACTCACCTTCAACATTAACTAAATAATTCATTTCTCTCATTTCATCATCTGTTATTTTTCCAGCTAGTTTATTTAAAACTTCTTCTAACTCAGGATGTTTTTCTAAGGTTTCTTCTCTTAGTAAAGGTGCTCCTTGATATGGTGGGAATAGTGCTAAATCATCATTTAACACTTTTAATTTATACGATTCAAGCTCACTATCTGTTGAATAAGCATCGAGAATGTCAATATCATTATTCTCAATCGCTGTATAACGCAATTTAGGTTCCATTGTCACCATATCTTTAAATTCAATCCCGTATTCTGATTGAATGCCTAGGTAACCATCTTCTCGGTCACTAAATTCTAAAGTAAAACCTGCCTTTAAATCACTTTTAATTTTTTCTAAATCTGAAATATCTTCAATACCTGATTCATTTGCTAATTCTTCTTTCATTGCGAGGGCATAAGTATTATTATATGCCATTGGTGGTAAATAAACTAAGTCAAACTCTTCTAGTAAACCACTACGGGCTTGTTCATATACTTCATCATCTTCTCTGGATTTGACTTCTTCTTTTAAAAATTCATTAATAACTGTTCCTGTAAATTCAGGATAGATATCAATATCGCCGCTTTGTAAAGCATTAAAGACAAATGATGTTTTACCTAAGCCTGGCTTTAATTCTACCTTTAAATCCGTCTCATCTTCGATTAATTGTTGGTACATATTAATTAAAATTTCCGGTTCGGCACCTAATTTTCCACCAAGCACGACTGTATTGTCTGTTGATTTACCAAATAAGGGTGCAAGTACGATAGCTAAAGCAGTAATAATAATAATTAAAAAGGCAATTAATGATTTTTTATAAGATAATTCACTTATCCAGCGTAATACAAAATCAAAAATAAGAGCAAGTAGCGCAGCTGGAATCGCTCCTAATAATATTAATTGACCATTATTACGATCAATACCAAGTAAAATTAAATCACCCAAACCACCGGCACCAATTAAGGCTGCTAAGGTTGTTGTACCTACAATTAAGACCATGGCGGTTCTTACACCTGCCATAATAACAGGAAGTGCTAAGGGAAGTTCAATTTTTGTTAATCGCTTTAGGGGACTCATGCCCATTCCATTAGCCGCTTCAATAAGAGATGCATCTACTCCTGCAATGCCTGTATATGTATTACGCATAATTGGAAGTAATGCATAAGCAACTAAAGCAACAACAGCTGGAAACTTACCAATTCCAAACAAAGGAATCATTAAACCTAAAAGAGCAAGTGAAGGAATTGTTTGCATGACTGCCGTTACGTTAATAATTGGTTCTGCTATTTTTTTGTGGCGTGTTAAATAAATACTTAATGGTAAACCAATTAAAACAGCAAAAAATAAAGCGATAAAGGATAGTTCAATATGCTCAATTAAAGCTTGAAGGATACTTGCTTTTCGTTCGTTAAAAACATTTAACAATTTAACCACCTACATTTTCTAATTCTTTAGCAACTTCTTGATACACGTCGTCACGTTCTAAAATACCAAGTATGTCATCACCTGATTTTACTTGAATTATTTCATGTTCAGTAAGTGCTTTTAATATCTCTTCAAGTGAATCAGTGTCAGACACAGTTGTTGTCGCTATAAAATCACCTAAGGGTTTAATTAAGTCACTGATATGGAATACTTCACCTTTGATAAAAGCTTTTACAAAATCATTTTTCGGATTATTTACAATTTCTTGCGGTGTACCTACTTGAACAATTTCACCATCTCGTAAAAGACAAATTCGATCAGCTAATTTTAATGCTTCTTGCATATCGTGCGTGACAAAGACAATCGTTTTTTTGATTTCTTTTTGAATGGCAATTAACTCATCCTGTAACTTTACGCGACTAATTGGATCAAGAGCACTAAATGGCTCATCCATCAGTAAAATGTCAGGATCTGCAGCAAGTGCTCTAATCACACCAATACGTTGTTGTTGTCCGCCTGATAATGCTTCTGGAAGTTTCCCCTTGTATGTATCATAATCAAGCCCTGCAAGTTGCATTAATTCTTTAATCCGATCATTAATCCGAGAGCGCTCCCATTTTTTCAATTCAGGGACAATCGCAATATTTTCTTCGATTGTTAAATGAGGAAATAAAGCAATTTGTTGTAACACATAACCAATATTCCAACGCAGTTCATTAATATTATAATCACTGATTCGTTTATCATTAATATAAATTGTTCCAGTAGTCAGTGGAATTAAACGATTCATCATCTTAAGCATTGTCGTTTTTCCGCAACCACTAGGACCAATTAAAACAAGAAATTCACCATCTCTTACTTGAAGATCAACTTCTTTTACAGCCGCTTTATCATCATATTTTTTTGTGACATTTTCAAATCGAATCATGCTCATCTCAACCTTTACTCTATAAATGTTTATTTTTAAAGAAAAAGGCGTTAATAAACGCCTTATTCTTTAACTCGTCCAACTTGACCATCTGTTAGTCTAACTTTAATCCCATGAGGGTGATTGGGCGAATTCGTCAAAATATCTTTTACAATACCTTGCGTTAATTTATTTGTTTTTTGATCTTGTTTTAAAACAATTTTTACTTCTGAACCAATTTGAATCTGATTACGTTTTCTACCATCAATGGCCATTTTATTCGCTCCTCATAATTAATTACTCTCGTTATTTAAAGGCCAAGTTGTTTAATTGTGTATAAACTAACCGCTTCGCCTTGCATATCTTCCCATGCTTCAAATTTTGTTACTTCACTAACAAAAGCATCCATTGCACCTATATCCATTTGTTCAAAATCTTCTTGGGTTTCAATTTCTACAGGACTTTCAGCAAGAAATGTTTCTAAGTCTGGATAGTCTGTATATTCGCTCATAAATTCATCTGTAAAAACATCTTTTAAATCTAGTGCTTCTTCCTCATACATTAAAAAAACCTCCAATATTTATTTGTTTTGAATCACACATATGTTTTTCACACTTTAACATCAATTGACACTAATTCATTAATCATGATTTGAATTAACTTCACAACAACAACAGCATATAAGAGATGCGACAAACCAAAGAAACCAAATGCTACCCAATCATTCCAAGCTGGCGGTTCAGGGGATAATCCGGTTAAAAAATAAAGCATTAATGATCCTACAAAAAACAAACTAATATATGGCAATGCTTCTTTTTCAAGTTTTAACTTTTTAAAAAAGTAATAACTTACAACGACACTAGCGACACAAGTAAAGTAATGAAAAGTCATTCCTGTCCAACTACTTGTATTTGAATAAACGCCAATAATGGGTATATAGTCGAAGTTAAATAAAAGGTTATAAGCATTTACTTCAGTTATTGCATAAATTAAACGTAAAGATTCAGCCAAGACTGTACCAGCAATTAAACCAATCGTAATTAGTTTGATAAAAATCTTCACACGGCTCTCAGCTCCAATCATGCTTGTTTTCTTATACCCGTTATCACAAAGCTTTAAACAATAAAATACCTACTTGATAAAACTTTCAACCAAAAGAGATAATTCTTCCCAACGTTCCATTTTTATCTCAAGTTGTGATTCAAGTGTTTGTTGTTCTTTAAAGAGTTCTTGAACGACTTCTATATTGCTACCTTCTGCGGCAATTTGTGTTTTTAAGTTTTCTATCTTTGTTTCTAATGCTTCAATCTCATCTTCAATTGTTTCCCATTCTTTTTGCTCATGATAAGAGAGCTTTGTTTTTTCTTTTTTTGGTGGTTGGGTTTTTTGCACTTGTTTTACTTTTGTTCTTGCTAATTTTTCTTCTTTCACTTGTTCTGCGTACTCGCTATAATTACCATAAAAATGTTCTACATGACCTTGACCATCAAAAACAATTAACTCATCAACGACTTGGTCTAAAAAATATCGGTCGTGAGAAACCGTCAAGACAACGCCTGGGAAATGTTCAAGATAGTCTTCTAAAATACCTAATGTTTTAATATCTAAATCATTTGTCGGCTCATCTAAAATAATCACATTTGGTTCCGTCATTAATATTTTTAATAAATATAACCGGCGTCTTTCACCACCTGAAAGACTTTTAATATACGACCATTGCTGAGCTCTTGAAAATAAAAAGCGTTCTAACATTTGTTCAGCTGTAATTATTTTATCATCTTTTGTTTTAATGACTTCAGCGACTTCTTTAATATATTCAATGATTCGCTCATCTTCATTCAGTTCATCTTCACCTTGCGTGTAATAACCAATTTTTACTGTTTCACCTATACTAATCGTTCCAGCATCTGGTTTTAATCGACCACTTATGATATTAAGTAACGTTGATTTACCTGAGCCATTAGGGCCAATAATTCCAATCCGATCTCCTGGCCCAATTAAATAACTAAAATTGGTAAACAATTGTTTATTTGCAATTGATTTACTTAAATTTTCAACTTCTATCACTTGTTTACCCAAGCGCGTTGAACCAGTTTGAATCTCAACATTTTCATCACTTAAATTAAATGTTTCTTGCTTCAACTTATCAATCCGTTCAATTCGTGCTCGTTGTTTTGTTGAACGAGCTCTTGGACCACGTCTTAACCATGCTAATTCACGTTTTAAAGTATTTTGATGTTTTTCAGCTAGACTATGTTCAAGTATCTCACGTTCAGCTTTTTGTTCTAAGAAAATTTCATAATTACCTTCATAAACATATAATGATCCATTATCTAATTCATAAATTCTATTTGTAATACGATCTAGGAAGTATCGGTCATGTGTGACAAGTAATAAAGCACCTTGATACCTTGTTAAATATTGTTCTAACCAAATGATTGTTTCATTATCTAAATGGTTGGTAGGCTCATCTAAAATTAATAAGTTTACCGGTTGAATAAGCGTTTTAGCAATTGCGACCCGTTTCTTTTGACCACCTGAGAGATATTTAATTTGTTTATCAAAACTTGTCACACCCATTTGAGTTAAAACTGTTTTAGCAACCGTGCTCGCTTCCCAAGCATCATATTTATCCATCGTCTGCTGGCAATCAAGTAATTTATTTTGTGCTTTTTCATCTTCCGGATGATTTTCAAGATTAATTAAGGCATGTTCATACTCACGCATCGCTTTCATAATATCTGCCTCACCTGCATAAATATAATCAATCATTTTCATTTCACCGTTCATGTCTGGATTTTGGGGGAGATATTCAATCCGGTAATCATTTGGATGATTAATTTCACCTGCGTCTGCGTGTTCAATCCCTGCTAATATTTTTAAGAAAGTTGATTTACCTGTTCCATTAACACCAATTAAACCAATGCGTTCATTATTTTTAATCAAAACATTTATATTTTCAAATAATAACTTATCACCATATGATTTCTTTAATCCTTCAACTGTTAACATTTTAACCAGTCCTCAATTCTTAATTTAAGTCTTTACATTATAACACTCCACACATGTAATAGAAAACGAAGAAAACCTTAATAGACACTACTTGATTATTAAGTGTTTATTAAGGTTTTTTCATTATTTTTAGTGTTAAGTTTGCTAAGACAATGCCGATAATTGCTACTAATGTATAAATAAAAGGATAAACAATAAAACTTATATCAAATACAACCAATATTACAATGAACCAAATCATAAAATTACCGATAATAATTAAGAATTCTTTTTTAAATATAAGTTGGATAATAAATGAAATGACTAAGACAATCACAGGTAATACAATCCAAATGATTTCTACCATGTCTATAAGGTTAGAACTATTCATTTAACCACTCCTTCAAGTCGGTTTGCGTTGACATTTATTTAAAATATGAGGAGTTGTTTCATTTACCCATATCCTTATCTTTAATTATACCACGCCTTGAATGGATTAAATATCTCTTATCATTTACATATCATCTACTAAAATATAGCTTGCTTTGACGGGACCGTGAACACCTACAACAAGATTCATTTCAATATCTGCGCTATTACTTGGACCTGAGATAAAGCTAAGACATGAGGGAACTTGTTTACCGTTAGCAACATCTTGATGAATACGCGTCATTGCTTGAGTGAGTCTTGGGACAAGTGTACTTTTTGGAATAATTGCCAGATAATTTTGAGGGAGCAAGCTAATTGTTCGACCATTATTTTTATCGTTATATTGACAAATTGTTGCTGATTCTGCAAGTGTTAGATCGCTATACGTTATGCCAATATCTGAGGTTTCAGCAATAACTTGATTCTCTTTGCCTAATTTCACATCCCAATAATGAACATTTGTTCCAGTTGATTGAAGCTCATCAAATAAAGACGACAGCTGAAATGTATCATGTCTCGAATCATTGCTCGTAATAATGTTTTTCGCTTGATAATTTTCTATGACTTCTTTTAATAATTGATTTAATTGTGCCAAATCTGTGCGTTTAAAATCTGTATGAACATTTTCGCATTGAGCTTGAAAGATATCGACTAAATCTTCGAGTTGATAATTTTTAAACACGTCTTTTTGAGGATGATAATCCCAGTTTGGTTTATCGACACTTTTAATTTGAGCTGGTCGATTTAAGGCTTTAGCAATATTTTCAATAAATGAATCACGATTTTGAATGGTCATTTTTTCACACCTTCTTTCGCTCTTTTTTTATACCAGGAACGAAATGTTTGTTTGCTCGGTGCTTTAAAGTCGCGAGAATCAGTCCACGCTTTTAATGGGCCAGGACCGTGATTTATTTGCTCTGCTTTAATCCATCGTGTTAGTGCCGTTCGAGCAAAATGAGCACTTAGTTTATAAGCACTTGGCGTCGAAGCCCATTGTGCAAAACCTTGCATAGCTACTTTTTCACTTTTAGAACTCATCCCGAGTTCGACCATTTTTTGTCTATGCATAACGAGTTGTTCATGAAGAGGTATTTTTACAGGACACGCTTCAGTACAAGCACCACATAATGTCGAGGCATGTGGGAGTTCTTGATGATTTTCATAGCCGTCAAGCAATGGTGATAAAACAGCACCAATTGGACCAGAATAAACAGAATTATAAGCATGTCCACCGATATGACGATAAACTGGGCATACATTGGAACAAGCGCCACAACGAATACAATTTAGTGCTTCTTGGAATTCCGTCCCTAAGATTTTTGAACGACCATTATCGACAATAACTAAATGGTAATCTTCTGGACCATCCACTTCATCTTCTAAACGGACGCCAGTGTTTGCTGTTAAATAAGTAGATATTTTTTGACCAACAGCTGAACGTGTCAGTAAAGTGACTAAGACATCCAATTCTTCCCAAGTTGGTACAATTCGCTCCATGCCCATCACTGTAATTTGTGTATCTGGTAATGAACTGACTAAACGAGCATTACCTTCATTGGTGATGAGTGTCGTTGAACCTGATTCAGCAACAGCAAAATTACATCCTGTTATGCCTATATCGGCTGATAAAAATTCTTTTCTTAATTGTTGGCGGGCAAATGCTGTTAGCTCAGCTGGCGAATCTGTTCCTGTATAATCCTGCTTTGATTCAAATGTATCTTTAATTTGAGCCTTGTTTTTATGTAATGCTGGTGCAACAAGGTGTGAGGGTGGATCTTCATCTAATTGTAAAATCCATTCCCCTAAGTCTGTCTCAACAACTTCTAAGGCTTCCTTTTCTAACACACGATTTAATCCGAGTTCTTCAGTCACCATTGATTTAGATTTAACAATTTTTTGACCATTACGTGCTTTAATTACTTTTAAAATATAGTCATTTGCTTCTTCTTTTGCTTCTGCAAAATAAACCTTGCCACCTCGTTTTGCGACATTATCACTTAATTGTGTTAAATAATAATCTAAATGATTTAGTGTATGATTTCTAATTTGTGCACCAAGTGAACGCCACTCTTCCCAATTACCAATAATTTCTGCTTCACTTAATCGTCCTTTTTTTAAACGTTCTTGTGCTGATGAGACTGCTTGTCGCATAAAGTTATCAGCTAAACCTTTTTCGACTCTTTTTTCATAGGCTAGATCTTTTAAGTTTAAACTCATTTGAACGCCTCCTCTCACGCATTTAAAATTTTTGTAATATGAACAACTTGAATTGCCTTACCTTCCCTTGACATCCGGCCACCGATATTCATTAAACATCCCATATCGCCTCCGACTAAATAATCAGCTTGTGTTGCTGTAATATGTGAAGATTTCTCTTTCACCATTTCTTCTGAAATAAGATTATTTTTAACCGCAAATGTCCCGCCAAAGCCACAACAATCTTCCTGATTATCAAGTTCTATTAATTCAAGTCCTTTAATTTGATTCATTAAAATCTTTGGAGCATCTTTCACACCTAATATCCGCGTCATATGACAAGATGGATGATAAGTCACGCGGCCTGTGAAGTTTGATTTTATGTCTGTTACTTGAATAACCTCAACTAAAAACTGTGTTATTTCATAAGCTTTATTTGCTGTTTCAATTGCTAATTGCTCCCACTTCAGGTCCCCTTTAAAAATATCAGGATAGGCTTTAATCATGCCGACACATGAGCCTGATGGCCCAACTATATATTCAGCATGTTTAAACGCTTTCATTATTTGAATCATTCCTTTTTTAGAGGATTCTAAATAGCCACTATTATAAGCAGGTTGACCACAACAGGTTTGCCCAGTCGGAAAGTCTACTTCGCAACCTACTTTTTCTAATAATTCAACTGTATCTTTTCCAACTTCGGGTGAGAACATATCACAGACACATGTAATAAATAGTGATACTTTCATTTTAATGACCTCCTTTTTAACTAAAGCATTTATTTTTAATTTTAGTGTATGTACTTTTAAAATCTAAAGCTCACTATTGACATCATTTTAACCTTTTGATCTGAGCAGTCAATCTAATTTATTCAATAAATATCATTTTGACACTTTTTACTTTAAAGCTTATAATGATAGTTAAGTAAGCGTATCCAAAAGTGCCATTTGAAAACATTTGATTATCTGGAAAGGAAAATCGGATACTTATCAAGTAAAGTATCCAGTAGAAATTCACCCTCTCTACTGGACGATGCATTAAATTGTTTCTAACGATGCTTGATCAAATTCAATTCTAAATTCTTCATCTGTTTTTAGAATCTTTCCATCTTCAGGATATTCATATTGAATGCGTGCATTAATCGTTTCAGTTAATTCGTGTAAATCAAATAATTCAAAGCGTTGATTTGTCACATCATCAACTCGATATTCAACCGCTTCTTCCCAGTCACTACTTCCTTCAAGTTGAAAGCCTAAGACAATTTCATTATCCAAAATATGCAGGGTAATCGTCATGAAATCAGCTGTTTTAGTAATAATTGCTTGCTGTGCTAAATAACTTCCCATCAAAGATGATTTATTTGACTCTTTAGCTCTCGTTATAAATTTAATCACATATTTACCTTCAGTTAATGGCGTCACTTTTAATACCTTCCTTTTTTATAATCAATACTTTATTATATGATAACATATGTGCGTTAAAGTAGGTTTCAATTTCAATAAATAAATGGTAAACTATTTTTATTAGTAGGCCCGTATGAATTATAATTTAAAGGTGGATGTTATAGTGGTTAGTAAAATAAAAACTGAATGGTTTTCAAATGTGAGAGGCGATATACTTTCAGGTATTTTAGTCGCACTTGCACTTATTCCTGAAGCAATTGCTTTTTCAATCATCGCAGGAGTTGATCCAATGGTTGGATTGTATGCTTCATTTACGATTGCTGTCATTATAGCCTTTGCAGGTGGTAGGCCTGGGATGATTTCTGCTGCAACAGGTGCGATGGCATTATTAATGGCTCCTTTAGTTCGTGAGCATGGACTTGATTACCTACTTGCTGCGACAATTTTAACAGGTGTTATTCAAGTGATTTTTGGAATCTTTAAAGTCGCCAAAGTAATGAAATTTATCCCACGTGCAGTAATGATAGGGTTTGTTAATGCCTTAGCTATCTTAATTTTTATGGCGCAGGTCCCTCATTTTATCGGGATCTCTAATATGACTTATCTTTTTGTCGCAATCACGTTAGCTATTATTTATATTTTACCCCGATTCTTTAAAGCAATTCCTGCACCACTTATTGCAATTATTGTGTTAACTGCAATAGCTTTATACACTAATCTAGATTTAAGAACTGTTGGTGATTTAGGTACAATTACAAGATCTTTTCCTGAATTCTTTATTCCTAATGTCCCTTTTAATTTAGAAACATTAGCTATTATTTTCCCATTTTCGATTGCTCTTTCTATTGTTGGGTTATTAGAGACTTTACTCACTGCATCAATTGTTGATGAGATGACTGATACAGAAAGTGATAAAAATAGAGAGTCACGTGGACAAGGTATTGCCAACTTTATCACCGGTTTCTTTGGTGGGATGGCAGGATGTGCGATGATTGGTCAATCAGTTATTAACGTTAAATCAGGCGGACGAGGTCGATTATCCACCTTAGTCGCTGGAGTCTTTTTAATCTTTTTAATTATTGGTTTAGGCGACTTAGTCGTGCAAATCCCAATGCCTGTGCTTGTTGGTGTGATGATAATGGTATCAATTGGAACATTTGATTGGGGTTCATTTAAATATCTTATTAAAGCACCACGTACTGATGCGATTGTTATGTTAGTGACTGTTATTGTCGTGGTTGCTACAAGTGATTTATCAAAAGGTGTTATTGCCGGAGTTATTTTAAGTGCCATTTTCTTTGTTTCTAAAATCTCAAAAATTAACGTTGTTAAATCACATGTTAATGACCAAACATTTTATGAAATTGAAGGTCAATTATTCTTTGCATCTGTTGAAGACTTCTTAGCAGGATTTGACCAAAGCGTCAGTAATGAAAATATTGTGATAGACTTTTCAAACGCTCATATTTGGGATGACTCAGCAGTAGGGGCAATTGATACGGTGATGATTAAATTCAAAGAAAATGAAAATAATGTGGAATTAATCGGCTTAAATAAATCAAGTAAAAAATTAGTCGACCAATTAGCCGTATATGATATTTAAATAGGAGGAGATAATATGTATAAACACATTTTATTAGCCGCTGATGGATCAGAAAACTCTTTACGCGCAGCAGATGAAGCAATTAAGATTGCTTCACTTGTTGAAGACAGTCAGATTGAAATAATTTATATCATTGATTTTGATGATATTAAAGCAGATGTACTTCATTCAGGAAGTAAAGTAGATCTTGATCATACAAGACGGAAACATCTCATTCCATTTGAAGAGAAAATGAAAGCCCATGGTGTTAATTATAAAACGACAGTCTTTAATGGGTATCCTGGACAAAAAATTGTTGAATATGCAAATGATCAAGCTGTTGACATGCTTGTCATTGGTAGTCGCGGCTTAAATACCTTCCAAGAAATGTTTGTTGGTAGTGTGAGCCATAAAGTATTTAAGCGTGCAGATTCTCCTGTATTAATTGTGAAGTAAGACTAAAGCAGCCATTACCTTTATTTTTTAGGTAATGGCTCTTTTTAATTGGAATAATCTCCTTTCCAAACAACATCTAAATACGCTTCCGGATCGGTATCGCCTTCTGTACTAATCATTAAAATTTTCGATTGTTCATTTAGTTCTAATGCAGCTAAATCATCTTTTTTACCGTCTTCCATTAAGTAGTAAAGTAAGCCTAAGGGTACTGCACCAGATTCTCCAGAAATAATCCGCTCATCTCCTCGTAGTGGGTGTCCAAGCACTCGCATACCAAGCGCTGCTAACTTATCTTCACATGAAAAGCTTGCATAAGCATATTTTTTCAAGAGTTGATAAGCTGTTAGATTAGGTTCACCACAACATAATCCTGCCATAATTGAATTCATTTTTCCTGTAACAGGTGTAATTTCTTGATTCGGACTATTTAAAGACTGATAGTAACAGTCGGCTAAGTTCGGTTCAACAATCATTAATTTTGGTGCCTGATTCCCATAGCGTTTTAAATAATAGGCAGCAATACCCGCTGCAAATGAACCCACACCTGCTTGTAAAATAAGATGTGTTGGTACTTCTTTTGTCTCATCAGCTATCTCTTTCGCAATTGCTGCATAACCCTGCATAATCCAAAGCGGAATCTCTTCATAACCTTGCCAAGCAGTGTCTTGAACGATGACATATCCTTTTTCTTTTGCAAGATCAGCAGATAATTTTACAGTTGCGTCATAATTCATATCTTTAATTTCAGCATGCGCACCTTCATTTCGAATTGCTTCCAGTCGTGCTTTTGTTGATTCTTTAGGCAAATAAATAATCGATTTTTGACCTAGCTCACGTGCCGCCCAAGCAATTCCTCGCCCATGATTACCATCTGTCGCTGAAATAAAAGTGATCTCACCTACTTTTTGTTTCACATCAGCTGATTTTAATTCTTCAAAGGATAATTCATTTATATCTTTATTTAATTGATCAGCTAAGTATTTTCCTACCGCATAAATTCCACCCATCACTTTAAATGCATTTAGCCCAAAGCGGTGTGATTCGTCTTTCACATGAATTGATTTAACATTTAATCGCTTAGCTAATTGATTAAGCGAAATGAGCGGTGTGTTTGTATAAAGTGGATGACTCTTTTGAAATGTAAGCACATCAGAGATAACATCATCTCCAAATAAATTTAACTCACTATCTTTAACCCCTGGTGGATTGTGTTTATTTATTATCCCTTTACATTTAGGTAAATGAATCTGCTCTTTCATCAAATCACTCCTTTTGCTTGTAAGATATCATAATTATCAAATTATTCATACTTAATCTTAGGTCTGAATCGTTAATTCTTAAAATAGATTACCTCACTCTGACATGTTATTCTTATTTATACACGAGCAAAAGGAGCATAATTTACTATGAAAACAAAACAAAATAGTTTAAAACCATTTCTCTCGCTTATCTTATCAACCGATATTCCCAAAATAGGGTTAACCTTTGGTTTATTATTTAGTATTACTACAACATTATCAGGATTAATTGTACCACTCCTAACTAAAAATTTAGTTGATGGCTTTTCTACAGCAGCAATCAGCATACCTCTAATGATTGCAATTGGTGCGACATTTATTTTACAAGCTATTCTTCGTGGTGGGTCCATTTATTTACTCACTGCAGTAGGTCAGAAAGTTGTCTCTAGCTTAAGAGAGAAAATGTGGATAAAATTAATTAGATTACCAGTCAGATATTTTGATAAAACATCCAGTGGACAAATGGTCAGTCGCCTTGTAAATGATACGGCTATTGTACGTGACGTTGTTGCACAACACTTTCCTAATTCTATTTCAGGTGTATTTTCAATTGTTGGTGCTGTCACATTATTATTAATTATGGACTGGAAAATGACTTTAATTATGTTAATTATTGTGCCCCTTATTATTTTGATTATGATTCCCTTAGGTCGTAAAATGACGAAAATATCACGTGGATTACAAGATGAAACGGCTATTTTTACAGGTAATTCTCAGCAAACATTAAGTGAAATCAGATTAATGAAAGTATCAACCGCTGAAGAGATTGAAGAAAAAAAAGGACTTTTAGGCATTCAAAAACTACTGAATTATGGCTTAAAAGAAGCACGAATTTATGCTTTAATCGCACCACTCATTTATTTTACTGTGATGCTAGTCGTTGTTGGTATTATTGCCTATGGCGGCTTACGTGTAGCAAGTGGTGATATGACAACTGGTACACTTGTTGCTTTTTTACTTTATTTATTTCAAATTATTGCTCCCTTAACAACTTTGACAATGTTCTTTACCCAATTACAAAAAGCAAAAGGAGCAACAGAACGCATTATTGATATATTAGATGAACCCGTTGAACATAGCCAAACAGGGATTGAAAAAATTGTCACTCAACAACCAATCATACTTAAGGACGTATCGTTTAGTTATCTTGAAAACGAACCTGTCATTAAAAACGTTTCTTTCACTGCGTCACCAGGTGAAATGATTGCTTTAGCAGGACCAAGTGGTGGAGGAAAAACAACAATCTTTAATTTAATTGAACGTTTTTATGAACCTACTTCAGGAGAAATAAAAATTGGCAAGACGCTGCTTAGTGATTTATCCATGAAGTCTTGGCGGAGTCAAATCGGTTATGTTTCCCAAGAGAGTTCCATGATGGCAGGGACAATTAGAGAAAATTTAACATATGGTTTAGATGATGCTAAAGAGATTCCTGATGAAATTTTATGGAAAGTTGCAAAAATGTCTTATGCTGATCAATTTATTAAAGAATTCCCAGATGGCTTAGATACTGAAGTGGGTGAACGAGGTGTGAAATTATCAGGCGGACAAAGACAACGTATTGCAATTGCTAGAGCATTTTTACGAGATCCAAAAATTTTAATGATGGATGAAGCAACAGCAAGTCTTGATAGTCAATCTGAAGAAATTGTTCAAAAAGCATTATTTAAGTTAATGGCTGGACGGACAACATTTGTTATTGCCCACCGCTTATCAACAATTGTTGATGCCGATCAAATTTTATTTATTGAAAATGGTACAATTACCGGACGAGGCACGCATCAAGAATTAATTAAGTCTCATCCTCTTTACCATGATTTTGCCAAACAACAACTCACATAAAAAAAGGGCACTCGATTTGAGCGCCCTTTTCTGATTTTTAAAAGCCAAGCAAATTAAAGAAATAACCACCTAAAACACCAATGATAACAATTAACCAAGCTGGTGTTTTCCATACATTTAATAATGCAAATAAGATTAAGGCAAGTGCAAAGTCAGCACCTGAAACAATCGAACTTTTAATTACCGGATCATAAAATGCTGCAAGTAAAATACCGACTACACTTGCATTAACTCCAATTAATATACTTTGAAATGAAGCGTGTTGACGGAGTTCACTAAGAAATGGTAAAGCTGCGACAATTAATAAAAATGAAGGTAAAAAGATCGCAATTGTTGCAATAACTGCTCCTGTAACACCTTCCATCATTGTTCCTAGATAACTTGCAAATGTAAATAGCGGTCCAGGTACAGCTTGAGCCATCCCATATCCTGCTAAAAATTCACCAGATGACATCAAACCAAGTGGAACTAACTCACGTTCAATCATTGGTAGTACAACATGCCCGCCACCAAAAACTAATGAACCGACTCTAAAAAAAATATCAAAAATATTCAGTAGTGAATGATTAAATATGTTATTTAAAATTGGTAAAACCATTAAAGCACTGATTAAAACTAATAAAGCAGTGATTCCCATTCTTTTCGAGATATTCACATCAAATGATTCAATATTTGATTCAGCTTTATTTTGAAATAACTTTAAACCAACTAAGCCAGCTATAATGATAATTAATATTTGAATCCAAGCGGATGGATAAAGCAACATCACAATTGCACTAGCTACTGCAATGGCAATCGTTGTTTTATCAGGTGTTAATTTCTTTCCAAGGCCAATCAGCGCATGTAAAACAACCGCAACAGCTACTATTTTTAAACTTTGAATAAATAAAGCACCTTCAAGTGAAAAACTTTGATAAAGTAAGGCAAAAATAACTAATACTATAATAGATGGCAAGGTAAAACCTAAAAATGATATTATTCCACCTAATAATCCACCTCGCAAAATACCAATAGCAATCCCGACTTGACTACTCGCCGGTCCAGGTAAAAATTGGCAAATCGCAATAATATCTGCATAGGTTTTTTCACTTAACCACTTTCTTCGGTCAATATATTCATCTTTAAAATAGGCAAGATGAGCAACTGGTCCGCCAAAAGACGTTAAACCGAGTTTCGTTGCAGCAAATAATATTTCAAATAAGCTTGTTATGCGGCCTTTTGATTTCACTTGCTCTGACATTCAAGTGCCTCCTTTTATCTATGTTTATGTCATTAAATTTTCTAAATAAGATTTCGTTTATGAGTATACACAGAATAAGTTTTCAGAGCAAACATATTCTAGTTTAAATATTTATTAAAAACACTTTAAAGATATGAATATTCTAAAATATCACACTAATCATTCTACTTACATATACTAATTGTTCAAATTGTGCTATGCTGATGATAGGTAAGTATTGATATCATCGTACTTATTACTAAGAATAAGTATTTTTATGGAGGGATGTTTAAATATGAGTTATAAAATAGTTACTGCTTTTCCAGAAGAGTTATTACTAACAACGAGTGAATCATCAATCTCATTATATCAACCAACCCACCGCCACGGACCTGAAAATCAACAGGATTTAATTAGGTTTAAAAATTTAATTAAAAAAATTGAAAAGTCATTAAGTGAAAAATATGACAAACAAACCGTTGAAAAAAGAATGAAACCATTTTATGATTTTGAAAATGACCGAGAATTTTGGCAACATGCTGGCGAAGGGTTAGCCATGTTTGCCTCAGAAAAGGAATGTATTGTCTATCGTTTGCAACGTCCAGTTGATGAACTCGCTATCGTTGCAAGTAGTTTTCATATTAAACCACTTATTCGTGTCTACCAATCTGCTGATCGTTATCACTTACTCGGCTTAGATCAACAAGAATTTTCACTATTTGAAGGGACACGTTATGGTATTGCACAAGTTGAATTAAATGAAGATATTAAAAAAACAATTACCGAAGCACTTGGTGACGATTACGCAGAGAAAAAAATAACTACCGGAGGCAGTGGACCACGTGGAACTGCAATGTTTCATGGCTCAGGTAGTAAAAAAGATGTCATTGAAAAAACAACAGAAAAGTTTTTCCGGATTGTTGATAAAGAAGTGCTTGATTATTATTCACGTCCAATGGAATTGCCTGTTTACTTAGTTGCATTAGATGAGTATCATACGCTTTTCCAAAACTTGAGTAATAATCCATACTTACAAAAAGAAGGCATTAAAACAGACTATACAGCTATGGACTTAAAAGAATTACAAACGGCAGCATGGAATGTTTTAGAACCTATTTATATTGAAAAAACAAATCAGCTTGTTGAAAAATTTGAAACAGCTAGATCAAAAGACGAAGGTTCTGATGATATTGCTCAAGTCGCCAGAGCGGCTACTGAAGGGCGTATAAGTCATGTACTCATTGAATCAGGTCGAATTTATCCAGGTAAACTCAACTTATCAAGTGGTGAACTGATTGAAGATCACATCGAAAACCCTGATATTGACGATGTCTTAGATGATATTGCTGAACTTGTCTTCCAACAAAAAGGTGAAGTCGTTATATTACCAAAAGAACGTATGCCAGCTGATACAGGTGTTGCAGCGATTTACCGTTATTAATAAATAATTAAAAGATGAACCCAAATAGAGGTTCATCTTTTTTTATCTTGCTTATACTTCAAAATAAATCGAGGCATGAAAACGGCAATTTTCATTAAAAACACTTGAGCAAGTAGGACATGTTTGCTGATTCAAATATGCTTCTATCGAAAACTCACTTTTACAAACGCCGCAAAAAATTGCTTGTTCATTAAACTTTTCTTTTGGCCAAGCTTTAATCTGGTGAGCGACTGATTCTTCATGACATTTATAACACGGATAATATTCCTCACAACAATAAAATTTAATTGCAATAATATCTTTTTTACTTGCATAATGCTCACATCGTGTCTCATCATCAATCACTTTTCCGTTTATTTTTATCATTTACTTCCCTCGCCTTCATTGTTAACCCGATTATATATGAGTTGACAATATGTGTCATTTTCTATTAGGCTAGGAGCATATATAAATTAGACGAATGGAGAATTATTTATGAATTTACGTGATATGATGTTTGTTTCTTTATTTACCGAAATTATTGGTGTGATGGCTTTTTTCCCACCTATCCTTATCCCAGGCATCCCTGTTCCAATTACGGCGCAAACACTTGGTGTCATGCTAGCAGGTGGCTTACTTGGTGCTAAACGCGGGGGCTTATCACTGCTTATTTTTATAGCACTTATTGCCGTTGGAGTACCGCTTCTTTCTGGTGGTCGAGGTGGATTAGGTGTCTTACTTGGTCCTGGTGGGGGCTATATTTTTGCATGGCCGGTTGCAGCATTTGTTATTGGTTATTTAGTTGAAAAAAATATTAACTCTTTAAATGTTTTTAAAGTTGCTTTCTTTAATATTTTAGGAGGCATGCTGGTTATTTATGCAAGTGGTGTTACATATCTTTCTTATGCCTCAAATTTACCATGGGGACCAACAGCGCTTACGGCATTAACCTTTATTCCTGGTGATTTAATTAAAGTGATTATCGCAACGCTCATTATTATTAAAGTCAATCAAGTCTATCCAATTATCGGGAATGATAAATATGCCACACGATAAGTTTCAAGGGATTGGATCACAACTTGTCCAATTTGCAAAAACTCAACCAGATAAACCCGCTATTTATTATCAAGATACAATCATTACATATAAATCTTTCCAAGAAAATATAGCATCCTATCAAAAACAATTAAGGGGATTATTAAATGCTCAAAAAACGCAAAAAGTAGCACTGCTCATCGATAATGAACCGATGTTTTTAGAAGTTTACTTTGCTGTGATTATGCTTGGCTGGGTTGCTGTTCCCTTTGATCCTAAATGGACTAAAAACGAAGCAGGCCTTATTAAAGACATGGCAGAACCCGATTTAATCATAACGAGTGAAGCATTTAAACAAGAAGCTGCTTATCAATTTGATGAGTCAGTGTTACTCGACCAAAATAAATTAATTGAATCTAACACTGATCTGCTTTTTGTTGCTGATGCTGAAAAGGAATTTTATTTAGGTTTCACATCAGGATCAACTGGAACTCCCAAAGGCTTTTTACGTAGTCAATTATCTTGGATTCATAGTTTTTCTGCTGATGAAGTGGTTTTTAATTATGATCAAAACGATACTATTATTGCACCTGGGCCACTAAACCATTCCTTATCACTCTTTGGAGCAACCCACGCCTTACATATAGGTGCATCCTTTTGTTTACCAACTGCTTTTTCCAATAGATCGATTTTAAATTTAATAAAAAAGCACCGTGTCACAGTTATGTATGGCGTACCTACTATGTTCCACAGTTTAGCATCTCTTAATGAAACATATTCAGATCCTATTACATTCCTTTCATCGGGTGCTAAACTTGAACCACACGTCAAACAGCAATTAAAGAGCCTCTTTACACAGGCAAGCATTTATGAATATTATGGTGCTTCTGAATTAAGTTACATTACATATGCAACAGATTCATTTAATCAAAAGTATCCCAAAAGTGTTGGACTTCCCTTCCCTCATGTTCAGATTACAATCCGTAATCATCAAGGGGAGATTCTTCCTGCTAATCAAATTGGAGATATTTATGTTAAGAGCCCATTTTTGTTTAATCGTTATTTAAATCATCCACAAGCAACCCAGGAAACTTTAACTAAATATGGCGCATTTATTGGCGATGTTGGCTTTTTAAATGAGCTTGGTGCACTTACCATTGTTGGTAGAAAAAACAACTTAATGATTACAGGAGGACACAATGTTTATCCAGAAGAAGTTGAACAAGTCATTAAACAATCGCCAGCTGTTAAAGAAGCAGTTGTTGTAGGACTTGCTGATCAGCATTGGGGTGAGCGGATTGTTGCTTTAATCGAATGGAAAGATGAATGTCATCCTAATTTAGCTTCTGTTAAAAATTTGTATAAAAAGCATTTATCCATTTATAAACGACCAAGAAAATATATTCCTGTCGCTACTTTCCCCTACACGCATACAAATAAAATTGCCAGACAACAAATCTTAGATAATTTAAAGGGGTTAGCTAGATGAAGCATGCTGTTATCGTCGATGCCAAAAGAACAGCTATTGGTAAAGTAGGAGGTATGTTTAAATCACTAGGTCCTGAACAATTAGCTTCAGAAGTTATCCGTGCCTTAATAACAAATAATCAGCTTAATCCAGCTGATATCGATGAAGTTATTTTAGGTAATGCCATTGGTCCTGGTGGTAATATAGCCCGGTTGACAAGTTTAACAGCAGGATTACCCGTTCATGTACCTGGTGTCACAATCGATCGCCAATGTGGGTCTGGACTTGAAGCGATTAATTATGCCTGTCGACTCGTCCAAGCTGGTGCAGGTGAGATTTATTTAGCAGGAGGCGTTGAAAGTAGTAGTTTAGCTCCTTGGAAAATCGCTAAACCTGGCACACTTTATGACAGGCCCACATTGTTTGAACGCGCACGATTTTCACCCGATTCAATTGGGGATCCTGATATGGGAGTGGCTGCTGATAATGTCGCTTGTCATTACAATATTTCACGAAGCGACCAAGATAAATTTGCACTTGACAGTCATAAAAAAGCATTAATAGCACAAGAAGCTGGCCGTTTTACAAATGAAATTGTTCCCTTGCTTGGAAAGTCTCAAGATGAAGGACCACGTGCGCGTTTAAACAAGCGTCTCTTATCTCGTTTAAAACCAGCATTTTCAACTGACGGAACGGTGACTGCTGGCAATGCGTGTGCGATTAATGATGGGGCAAGTCTTGCTTTAGTTATGTCAGAAGAAATGTGTTTATCTCTTGGACTGCGACCCAAATTAACCTTTATCGATGCAACAAGTGCTGGTGTTGATCCCAATTTGCTAGGGATTGGCCCAGTTCCCGCTGTAAAGAAGCTTTTACAACGGAGCCAATTAACAATTGATGAGATTGATCTGGTTGAATTTAATGAAGCATTCGCCTCACAAGTTCTAGCTTCGATAGACGCTTTAAAGATTCCTTTAGATAAATTGAATTTAGGTGGTGGTGCGATAGCTTATGGTCATCCCTATGGCGCATCAGGTGCTATTTTAGTCACACGATTAATGAATGAATTATTAACACGTCAGAATAAATATGGCCTTGCTACGCTTGGAATCGGTGGCGGTTTAGGTTTGGCTACTTTATTTGAAAGGTATGAATGAGATGATCGACCAGCGTTTTGAAAAAGCAACATCAGAATGGGTAAAGCTCTCAGTTTCAGAAGATGAGTTAAAAACATATTTAATCACAATTAATGAACAAGATCCGCTTTATACAGATAAAGCCTTTGCCAAGCAAGTTGGGTATCAAGATATACCACTACCTCCAGCTTATCCAGCCTTATTTTGGCAATCTTTTTCGCTTGTTTGGTTAGAAGACCAGCCAAACATTATTTTAACGACTCAAGACTTTCATTACAATAAACCGCTGATAATAAATCAAATTTATCATGGTCAGATCACTTTAAAAAAATTACTAACCCGTAAAGATAGTCAATTAGCGATTCACGAATTAGCAATTTATCACCAGGCACACATCATTGCCACCCTTGAAACAACACTCTTCTTAACTAGAGGTGAATCCTCATGAATCGCACGCACTTCTCTATGCAAATAACAGAGGCCTTAATCAATCATTACGCCCAAACATCACGTGATTATAATCCGATTCATTTAGATAAACAAGCTGCACTTAGTTTAGGTTTGCCTGAAAAAATCGCTCACGGTATGTTAACCCTTGCTTTGTCCGCTAGATTACTGACGCCTATTCTAGCCAAAGGATTATGTGTCGAAAGATTTAAAATAAAAATGCTTCAACCCGTTTATGTGAATGACACAATTGAAGTGACGATTCAAGCAGTCGATGAAACGAATCATTCATACCGACTTATTGGCTTCAAGCAAACTTCTTTAAAAAAAGTTTTACAAGGCAAGATTAAACTTAATCACCTAAGCTGAATAAAAAAGAGAGCTTATTTCCAATTAAGAAATAAGCTCTCTTTTGATTAATAATCTTCATAACGTTTTTTTATGTCTTCTGTTACAACAAGGTCTCTACCTGCGCCTAGACCTACAAGTGCTGTTAAAACAGTCACAAGAACAAGTGCATAAAGCGAATAAGTCCAGGCACCTGATAAGTCAACAAGCGTTCCTAACAGAATCGGTCCAATAGCTGCTAACAAATAACCAACAGCTTGAGCCATACCTGATAACTGACCTGCTTCTAGTGCTGTTCGTGCACGCATACCTAAAAAAAGTAATGAGAGTGGAAAAAGTCCACCATAAGCGAGACCAAGTAAAGTAACGCTTACTAACATCATATTATAGCTACCGCCAATTAATAGACCTAAGTAACCAATGAATGCAAAAGCACATAATACAAGGATTAAACTACGCTGGGACTTTAATTTTCCAGCAATAATTGGAATAAATAAACTAATGGGTAAACCAACAAGCTGATTAAATGATAACATCCAACCACCCGTTGCACTTGTGACACCATAGTCACTTAATATTTCTGGTAACCAAGTCATTAATGCATTGTAAGCAAATGCTTGTAAACCAAAGAAAATAGCAACTTGCCAAGCAAGTGGTGAACGCCACATTCTCACGTTATCTGCTTTAACATAATACAGTTGTACGTCATCTGCAGATTTACGATTTTTAACAAAATAAAACCAAATAATAATTGCCATAACCGCTGGGATAATCCATACACCTAAAGCACCTTCCCAGCCCCAATCAAGTCCATTTGCAATTGGCAAACTCACACCAGAGGCCAGAGCTGCAAATAAGCTCATCGCTGTTACATAAACACTTGTCATCATCGGGACTCGATTAGGAAAACGTTCTTTAATAATACCCGGCAATAAGACGTTTGCGATTGCAATGCCAATCCCAATTAAAATCGTACCAATAAATAATAAAGGCACAAATGCAAGTGACCGAATGACTAAACCTAGCACAAGAATAACCATACCAGCAATTAAAGTTATTTCATTTGTAAATCTCATACTAATCATTGGAACAATCGGAGACATTATTCCAAATGCGATTAAGGGGAGGCTCGTTAAGATACCTATACTAAAGTTAGATAATAAGAGGCTTTCACGTAAAAGGTCAATAATTGGACCGACTGAAGTAATTGATGGACGTAGGTTTAATGCAACTAGGATAACTGCAATAATTAATAAGATCTTATCTGGTTTTTTAAATTGTGTATACTTGTACTCGCTCATAAAAATACCCCCTTCCAGAATTAAAAATGATTACTGCCCATAAGATGCGCTGGGCAGGAACCTTTTTCTAGAAAAGGAGTCTCAAAAAAACATGATATGATTTATCTTGAGCTAACCGACTAAATTTTATCTTACCTTCTATATAACATTTTTAATGTGATTCGTCAATTTAAACATATGATCATAAGTCTTTAATTGCCTAAATTTTTTAACCATTGACGTAATTTCGCTTTTGGAAAATACACTTCATCTTTAATTAAAATATGAGGAATATCAGGATGATCTTTGATTAAATGTTCTGCATCCTCTTTTGCAACCCCCATAAAATAATGGACATCTTGTAACTTAATTAATTCATGTTCATCATCTTCTGCAAATATGTCACTTAAACCATGTGCACTTGGGTTTTTAAAGTTTTTTAAACCTTCACCGATAAAGTAACCTGCAGCAGCCAAACCTAGTCCAATCCAAATTAATTCAAATCCCATATTTAACTCCCCCTTGTGGTAAATTAACATCATTAACTTTATTATAGCAATCTTTTAAAAAAAGAAACAACCAATCATCAATTGGTTGTTTCTGCTTATTGCAATTGCATAGTCGTAATGCATGTTTTATCGCCTTCAAATGTTGAAATCTCAGCTTCGGTTGTTTTATCATCTTGGGTAATTACGACTGTATATGTGTCGTTACGTGGCAACCACAAATCAATAAATCCATTGGCTTCGGTTGTTTTACTTTCATCTAAAACAAGATCACCTGAGGCATTGGTAATTTCCACATCAAATGATTCACTCACAAGTTCACCTTGACAGCCAGTTAAACTATGAATATCACACTCATGTGTTTCTGTTTTAAAAGGCGCAATTGAAACAAAAAATTCTTCTTCGGGAAGTTGGTACACTTTCTTTTGGTTATCATCTTCTTCAATAATTAACTCAGTCGACGTGATTGATGCTTGTTTTGCATCTAACTTATCAATTGTATAATCATTAACTAACGCTTTAATTGATGCTGTATCAAGCGATTCAGTCGCAACTTCTGCTTCTGTTTCTGTTTCTGGTTCTGTTTCACTACTACAACCCATTAATAACATCATACTTAAAATCACAAAGATGCTTAATTTTATGCGCACACTATTTTTCTCCCTTAATTATTTATTTGTCGTTAACTCTTCTTCTGTTACCCATTTATGGTTTTTAACAGCTTTACCATCTGTTGTCGATTCATAGTCGATCATATAAACAGTCGTCTCTTCTGAAGAATCGATTGTTGCTGTAACACCTTCCATTCCTTCCATATGATCTGCTTGAACAGTCACTTCTTCACCTGCTGGAATTTCACTGTCACCACTATTTTCTATTTCTTCTTGAACGACCCATTTATGACTTTCTACTTTTTCACCACCTGTACTTGGTGTATATGAAATAATATAAGCACGTGTATCATAAGCACCGACAATTGTTGCCTCAGCACCTTCCATCCCTTTCATATGATCTGTTGTAATTCTTGCTTGACTCCCCACTTCATATGTTGGATTACTTGCTGCTTCTAAATCGTCTGGTATTTCACCTGAATCAGAATGTTCCATGTCATCCATATTTGAGCTTTGTTCTGATGTTTCTTCAGTTGGTGCTTGGTTTTTCTCTTGTTCATCATCATCTGTTGTTCCACCACACGCTGCTAGAACTAATGCTGCTATAATTAACAATACTCCTCTATTTAACTTTTTAATCATCATCTTGCCTCCTTAGAATATCTTTCTTGAAGCTGATGACTAATCATACATTTTAATTATCAAGATTTTATCAAGATTATAACATATTTTATGATTTATTTACCCATTTATATCCTACGCCCCAAACCGTTTGAAAATAATCATTAATTGGAAAACCTGCCTTGCGAATTTTATCACGCATATTTCGAATATGCGAATCGATCGTACGTCCTTCTGTGTTTGAATCAAATCCCCATAAAAGTTCAATTAATTGATCTCTTGTAAAGACTTGATTTGGATGTTTAATAAAATGACCCAACATCAAAAATTCTTTTGGTGTTAAATGGATGAGTTCATCCTGGTAAGTTAATTCAAATTGATTTTTATCCCAGACAAGCCCAGCAACACTTAAGATTGTTTTTGGCGCTTGCCTGCGTAAAATTGCTTCCATTCTTGCTAGGAGTTCTGCTTCATCAAATGGTTTAACTAAATAATCATCGGCACCTAATTTTAAACCTTTAACAATATCTTCTTGTTGATCACGTGCTGTGACCATAATAATTGGAACATCTGAAAATCTTCTAATGCGTTCGCACACTTCCCACCCACTCACATCAGGCATCATAATATCAAGTAAAACAAGATCAAATGACTCTTGATTTAAATAAGCTAAAGCTTGATCTGCATGAAATGCTTTTGTACTTCTGTAATTATGTGGACGTAAATAGAGCCCAATTAAATCTGCCATCCGCTTCTCATCTTCAACAATTAATACTTTTTTCATTTGTTTATTCACCTCTTGGTAATCTGATGCTCACACTGGTCTCTTGATTTAGCTTGCTTTTGATTTTAATTTTACCACCATGTGCTTCGATGATTTCTTGAGCGATTGATAAACCTAAACCTTTCCCACCACTTTGTCGTGATCGTGATTTTTCTCCACGATATAAACGATCAAAGATAAAAGGCAAGTCTGTTTCGCTAATTCCCTCACCCTGATTAGTTATTTCAAGCCTAATTGTTTCATTTTCCAAAAAAGCAACTATGTGGATAACCGACTCTTGATAAGCATGTCTTTGGGCATTATCTAAGACATTGATTAATACTTGCTGTATTCTTTCAGCATCTAAATAAGCCATTAAATGATCTGGACAATCAATTTTAGTCCTTAAGTCTTTCTTTCTTAAAACCGGTTGAATCCGGTCATTTAATTGATAAATTAAGTCAGATAAATTAATCCACTCAGGCTCCACTGTAAAGTTATGTTGATCGATTTTGGCTAAATCAAATAAATGTTTAATCAATAAGTTTAATTCGTCTGTTTCTTCGCGGATAATTTGAATATATTCTGCTTTTTCTGCTTCTCTTGTATCTTTTCGATTAATAATATCTGCATACCCTTTAATATAGGTGAGCGGAGTTCTAAGTTCATGTGCGATACTTGCTAAAAATTCATTTCTTTCAACTTTTAATCTTTCTAAATCTATTGCAAGCTTTTCTACAGCTTGTGCCAGTTCGCCCAGTTCATCTTTACGTTCTGTATTTAATCGAACCCCGTGGTTACCTTTACTTAATTGTTCCGTTGCTTGCTTCATTTCAACGAGTGGTTTGGCGATAAATCGTGATAATAAAATGATTGTCACAAGCGTTAAAGCCAATGTCATTAAACCGGTTATTAAAAATTGATTTGTCAGTTGATCTACTGTTCGCTTAACATAATCAGTTGGTGCAAACATATAAACATGTCCGCGATGTTCATTATTAATCGTAATTGGACTATCTGTTGCAACATAGCGGCCTTCTTCCCAGCGGTCTTCTATGATTTTACCATCTGCATGAATCGATAAATATGCTTGGGAATGATTAGCAATCGTTAACATATCATCTTCGGTTGAATCAGATGAGACAATCACTTCTCCTGCTTCATCAGTAATCACAACGGTAAATTCAGATTCAGACTCCATAATGACCACATGTTCTAAAGTAGAAGCATCAAAGTCGTCTTCCAAAACATCACGGTGCGTATTTCCACGTGCCAACAAACTATTCATCACTTCATCAATCCGGTCATTAGCTAAATTAATATATAAAGTAAAAAACAAAAATGTTTCAATAATTAAAATAAATACAAAAAACAAGAAACCAATTTTAAATGATAATTTTCTAAACATCTTATTCCCCCGTATTAAACGATGTTTTTATTAATCTTCTTTCAAGATGTTTTTTTTATGCTTATACTCTGCTTCAGTAATTTCCCCTTTAGCAAATCGATCTTGAAGTATGTTTAATGATGAGTTTTGTTTTTTATCTTGTTTATTTTTTGTCGGGTGCTTATTTCCATCGACAAAGTTAACTAGTAAATAAATCCCTAAAACAACTAAGGCTAGCCAAAATAAAATTAGCCAAATCGGGCCAATTCCAAATAAACTATTCATGCCTCCATGCATCATAACAAGACCTCCTCTTTATCTGCTAATTTGATTATACCGATTATTTATCGAGAAATCGTGCATATAGCTTTTTATTTTATAATTAACAGATCACTTTCTTGACAGTTTAGGATTTATCGTTTAAATTAATTAAAGCATAGTAAAGTCATATGAATTATAAACTATATATTTTTAGGAGGAAAATGCATGACAGGATTACTTGTTTTAATAAATACACTTATTTTATTAGGATTGATTGGTTTATTAATTTGGATGCAGAAAAAACATCTCTCATTTTCTAAACGTGTCTTCACAGGTTTAGGTTTAGGAATTATTTTAGGAGGTATTTTACAAGCTGTTTACGGATCAGAATCTGAAGTGTTAACTGAAACAACTGCTTGGTATAGTATTGTCGGTAGTGGTTATATTAAATTACTAATGATGATTGTTATTCCACTTGTTATGGTTTCAATCATTCAATCGATTATTAATCTAGAAAAAACATCTCAACTTGGTAAAATGTCAGGTTGGATAATAGGTACATTAATTGCTACAACAATGATTGCTGCTTTAATTGGTATTGGAACAGCTTCTGTATTTAATTTAAATGCAGATCAGATTGATATGGGGCAAGCTGAGTCAGAACGTGGAAGTGTCCTTGAAACAACATTAGCTGATGTTGAAGAACAAACAACACCAGACCGTATCTTAAGCTTTATCCCTTCAAATGTCTTTTTAGATATGACGGGTGAACGTCCAACTTCTGTTATTGCAATTGTTATTTTTTCAATGATTGTTGGTATTGCAGTTCTTGGCGTAAGACGAAAAGATCCAGAACAAGCTGTCTTTTTCACAAAAATTATTAATGCTATTTATGCAGTCGTCATGCGAATTGTCACACTTATTTTACGCTTAACCCCTTTTGGTATATTAGCTTTAATGGCAAATACAGTCGCAAGTACAAACGTTGCTGGTATTTTACAAATGGGGAAATTTGTCATTGCTTCTTATGTGGCACTATTTATTATGTTTATTATTCATTTAGTTTTAGTTAGTTTATTTGGTTTGAATCCTGTTCGTTTCGTACAAAAGGTCATACCTGTTTTGCTGTTTGCTTTTACATCAAGATCAAGTGCAGGAACAATCCCACTTAATATTAATGCACAAAAAAATGCTTTAGGTGTCGATCAAGGGGTTGCTAATATGTCTGCTTCCTTTGGTGCAACAATGGGACAAAACGGTTGTGCCGGAATCTATCCAGCAATGCTTGCTGTAATGATTGCCCCTTCAGTTGGGATTGATCCATTAACATTTAGCTTTATTATTCCACTTGTGCTTATTATTGGCATTAGTTCATTTGGTATCGCTGGTGTTGGTGGTGGAGCAACATTTGCTGCTTTAATAGTCCTTTCATCGCTTAATCTACCTGTTGCGCTTGCTGGTATTTTGATTTCTGTTGAAGCCTTAATTGATATGGGAAGAACAGCTCTTAACGTTAACGGTAGTATGGTAGCAGGTACAATCACTTCAAGAGCTCTTGGTAATTTTGATGAAATAACTTTTAATGACCAAGACGCGATTCAAACAAAAACAAGTTTATAAAATATTAAAAAATACTACACTTAACAGTCAGTAAGCTAATCATCTGGTTTAAGTGTAGTATTTTCTTTATTATCAATCTTTTCCTTTTTTATATCTTGCAATCAACCATTCTAATAAAAAATAAATAAACATAGCGACAAGAGCTAAGGCAATATTACTTATCCATAAAATTTCCGGTTCAAAGATTGCTTGCCAGATGGCTAATAAGACATAAAATATAATAGCATAGGTCGCACTTGATCTAATCATTAAAAACACTCCCATCTAAAACACATTTCCACTCATTAAGATAATCACAATTCAGCTAAAAAATCCACTAAGACATTCATTTATACTGATTAATTTGTTTGATTAAATGAGTATTAGGGTATAGCTAAATAGTTAGAATATTCTAACTTTTAATGAGGAGGTAGGATAATGAAATTACCAAACAAAGGTCAGCTAAAACTTATTGCTATCACTTTTTTTATCATCACAATAAGTTTATTCACACTAAATCCTGTTGCTGCTAAAAGTATCAGTAAAAGTGGTAATACCATTACAATTGCTTCCAATGAAACTTTAAATCAAACAACATTTCTCTCAGGCAATCAAATTAGAATCGATGGCGATATTAATGCTACAAGCTTTCTTGCCGCAAGTAACGTTGAAATTAACGGCGATATTAAGGGTGATGTTTTTATTGCTGCTCAAAATATTACTATTAATGGCACGATTGACGGCAGCGTCTTTACCGCTTCGCAAAATGTATCTGTTAATGGACTCATTGAAAATAACTTATACTCAGCTGGAGCCGCAATCAATTTGAATGCTCAAACACATGGCAGTACTTTTCTAGCAGGACAAACAATTACCTTTAAAGAAGATAATCTTATTAAACATGATAGCTTTATTGGCGCTGATGAAGTTTATTATGCTGGTCTCATAGAAGGCGATTTAACAAGCTCTAGTAAGAAGTTGGAAGTAAGTGGTCAAATTGATGGTGATTTAAGCTATCATAGTGAAAATGAGGCGGATTTCTCAAATCAAGCTAATGTTAAGGGTGTAACAGAGTGGACAGAAATTAAAACTGAAGCCAAACAAGACAGTAAATCTTACGCCCCAACTTTATTAACCGCTTTGTATAGCTTGCTTGCAGCTTTAGTTGTCTGGTTAGTCATTCGATTCATTAGACCAAACTTCTGGATAACATTTGCTGATAAGTTATTAACTTCACCTTTAAAAAGCTTTGGTGTCGGTATCTTAGCTCTTTTTGTACTACCAATTGTTATGCTTCTTTTAATGATCACTATCATCGGGATTCCACTTAGCTTAATGCTTATCACGGCTTATTTAATCTCGCTTTATCTAGCAAAAATTATCATCGCTGTCTTTATTGGATTTTGGTTTCAAAAGAAATTTGCTTGGTCAAATGCATGGGTCTTTTGGATTTTTTTAGGCAGCTTAATGATCCTTACGCTCTTAACTTTCCTACCTATCTTAGGTTGGTTCATTCGCTTTATCATTGTCGCCTTTGGACTTGGAGCAATTATCTTATCATTAAAAAAGCCAACTCCGATTAATTAATCATAAAAGAGTAGACTAATCATTTCAGATTAATCTACTCTTTATTTTATTTGTCTTACTTTTAAAAAATAATGAATAATTGGCATGAGGATAGCTAAGATGAAGATCAGCATAAACCAAGGACTAAGTCTATCTGTATTTCCTAATGCGTTGTTAATCATTTCATTTAACATAAGTGATAAACAAATTAAAATGATGTTTTTTAACTGATTAATGAATTGCCGGCTTTGTAGGTAGAAAGCTTTCCGGTTTGAATCATTGAGCCGTTTCGGATAGTTATGTAGGTGAGGGTATTTCCAGACAAAATGCATAAATATAATCATAAACAATCCTGTCCCTGGAATAATAAGTAATTCCCATTTAGAGCCCCACTGATCAATAACACCAAGTACATTATAATGTGTCGGTACTTGATCTGGTAAGTCCTTCCAAATCGAATATAAGTAGGCTAAAATACCAAAATAAAATGTATAACCAGCAGCATCCCAAGCTTTTTCACGCGTCGTTTTATCTAGCTGGATAGCCGGTTGATTAAACTGCATTTAAACCACTCCAATCCTTATTTAAAAAACGCTTAGATTAATGCATGATCACAGACATTAAGACATGAATAAATATATCTGCAGAAAAATGTGCAATCATCGCGTACTCGAGACCTCTTTCAAAGTAGACATAACCAAACCATAAACCTAATAAACCATTATATACAATCGTTCGAAAAAAGAGTAATGGCGTTAATTCACCAAACACTTCAATCGTTGCTGGAATATGGCCTAATGCAAATAAAAGTGACGTTAGGATAATCGCTAGATAATAATAACGATTGGGAATAAGTGCACCGTGCTTTTTAGTTATTTTTGCAAGTAACCAAACAACACATGTCATGGCAAATAAGCGCAGCATCAACTCTTCTGTAATCCCACCATAAAAACTAGCAAATAAACCTTGCCACCAAATTGTTGCAACCACTTCATTTATCGTATTATCAAGTGCTGCAGAAAATACAAATACATCAATGATTAAAATTAAAAATGAGATTAATAAAGCACCAATGATACTTCTATAGAAACCTAATTTAGATATTTTAATTAATTTACCTTGATAGACTAAATTTTCAATAATTGACACATTTAAGCCTGTGCGTCTTTGAAAACGCAAGCCAAATAAAACGAAGATAAATACAAGAACTATGCGCACAATCGTATTGATAATAATCACAAATTCCAAAGGCAGTGCACCTAGATCTGATTGATAGACTTCATTATTCATTAAAGTCGTTATTTCATATGGAATTATAGCTATAATACCAATAGCTCCTAATAGCGTCAGTACAAAGACTAGTTTTAAGCGCCATTTACTCTCCATTACAAAAACTCCTTTTCATCGGTTTAAATTATTAGCTAGTCATCATCTGTCACAAAAGTGACAATCGTTCCTTGTGCTGTTGCACATAATTTCTCTTCTTGATCAGCTAAGACAAAAATATCACATCGACAAACAGCTTGGCGTTTTCCAGCTGAGACGACTTGACTTCTTGCAATCAATTTATCTCCGATTGCTGGTCTTAAATAATTTATTTTGTATTCTGAAGTTAACACTTTTGCACCTAAAACAGAAGCGCCGACAAAGGTTAAACTATTATCCGCTGCATAACTAATCACACCACCATGCACAAAACCATGTTGTTGCATTAATTCCTCAGTAATCGGTACTTCTAAAACAACTTCACCTGGACTAAAGACTCTCAATTTCGCATTCAATAACTTACTAAATGGCTGTGATTCTAACGCTTGTCTACCTGCTCTTAAAAGACCACTATAATTCACTTTTACACCCTCCAGTTGATTATGAATATTTTATCCAATTACTATTGTCTTAGACATCATACATTAAATCTATATTAACATAGATTTAAATCTTGATTTCTATTTATTGTAAAAATGTGTCACTTTAATTTTTTAACAAAACAAACAACCAATTCATCTTGATGAATTGGTTGTCATTTGTTTTAATAATTACCAGACAACACGTTGGCGTCTTTTATACATTTTCACTTCGCGATAATTTGTAATTTCTTCTTTTCCTACCCCTAGATAATGTTCACGTACTTCTTCGTTTGAAAGTAAATTTTCAACTTCCCCTTGCATCACAATCCGGCCATCTTCCATAATATAACCGTAATCAGCAATGCTTAAAGCAACGTTAGCATTTTGTTCCACAACTAAAATTGATAAGCCTTCATCTTGATTAATTTGTTTAATATTTTTAAAGATTTCTTCAACAAGTAATGGCGCAATGCCAAGAGAAGGCTCATCTAATAACAATAGTTTTGGTTTTGCCATTAATCCTCGTCCTATCGCAAGCATTTGTTGTTCTCCACCTGATAATAAGCCGGCATGACGACTTAATAAATCTTTAATCCGGGGGAAATATTCATAAATTTGCTCAAGGTCTTTACTTAAGTTACGACGATCCTTACGTGTAAATGCACCAGCCATTAAGTTTTCTTCAACGGTTAAATGCGGGAAGACGCGGCGTCCTTCCATGCAATGAAAAACACCACTCCGCACCATCTTATCTGGTGTATATGCATTTATATTTTCTCCTAGAAACTCTATTTCACCATCTGTAATTTCTCCACCTTCACCTGCTAATAAACCTGAAATTGATTTTAATGTAGTTGATTTACCAGCACCATTACTTCCAAGTAAGGCTACTATCTTCCCTTCTGGGACGTGGAGAGATACACCTTTTAAAGCTAAAATTATTTTATCATAAACAGCTTCAACATTATTAACTTTAAGCATAACGTCTCTCCTTTAGGATCTTATTTAATCAAACAGAGCGTTTTTTTAATGATCCATAACATCTCTTCATTGACTCATAATCCTTGGATTTATTTATCAGCACTAATATAGTCTGTGAATGCTTCCCACTTACCATCTGTTACTTTTCCAAGACGTACTTCATCTGTTCCAGCATGATCTTCTGCATCAAAGCCAACTGGTGCTGCTAATCCACCTAAATCAAAGTTATCCATTGATTCAAGTGCTTCTTTCAGTTCTGCACCAGTAATTTCATCGTCATCAGTATTTTCTGCTGCAATTTTAACCGCTTCAGCCATTACTTTACCAGATACCCAACCTGCAACATGTTGCATATTAATATCTTCAATTGATTTTCCTTCAGCTTCTAAATACTCTTTGTATTCATCCATCCCTTCTACCTCTTCATATGGTAGGGCATGAGTTAATGTACCAATAAATCCTTCTGTCACATCTGCACCTGCTTGTTCAATCAGTCCCTCACCCACTGCTTGGTTAAGTCCGATAAACTGTGTTTCAATTCCTAATGTTTGAGCTTCACGTAAAGCAACAGCTGTTGCTCCCCACGTTTCTTGAACAATAACATAATCAGGTGCTGCTTTTTGCATGTTTAACATTTGTGATTGTGCTTCAGTAGCGTCAAGTTCAATAATGAAATCACCGACATGTTCAACGCCGACTTCTTTTGAATATGCTTTAATATCTTCAATAGGTGAACGACCAAATCCATTATCACCGTAAATCAGGGCAAATGTTGGTTCGCCACCTTCATGATTTTCTTTGATCCAATCCAGTACCATTCTTCCTTGGTCAGAATAAGATGCTGCAATAAAGAAGTTATACGGGTTAGCTTCTGGATTATTTAATGCTTCAGAATATGATGCAGAAATATAAGGAATCTCATCTGCTGTTACTTGTTCACGCATAGCCTCAGTATCTCCAGTACCCCAACCTAAAATACCAACCGCATTATCGCGATCTCGGAATGATTGGTAGGTTCTTTGAGCGTCACTAATTTCATAACCATAATCTTCACCTGAGTGATCAATATGAACCCCTTCAATACCACCATTACTTTGTAAATATTTAAAATAAGCTGTTTGTCCTTCTGAATATGGTGTTCCAGTATCACCCGAACCACCTGTTATATCCCATAGTGACCCAATTTTAACGACCATTGCATCTTCATCAACCTTAACATTTTCTTCATCATCAGCATCTTCATCGCCACCACCACATGCAGCTAAAAGCATGATCAGCGTTAAACCAAAGATAAGTCCTAAAAACTTTTTGTTTTTCATTTTCATTATTATTTCCCCCTTATTATTTTATCTGTGTGAATAGCCTGAACGGCTTTATAAAACCAATTTTAATGTGAAAACGGCCAAAGTCTAAAGTAACTTTTGATGTTTAACCAAATTTGAGCTAAACCACCTGGTTCAAAAATTAAGAATAAAATAATAACTAAACCAAATACTAATTCTTTAAAGGACGATAATATTTGATTAATATTTAGTAAATAACCTGAGATAACACTAATCATCATATCAAGTCCAACTGGTAGGAAGGTAATAAATAAGGCACCTAAAATTGAACCAAAGACGCTCCCCAACCCACCAACTAAAATCATTGCTAAATACTCAATCGAGACTTCAATACTATAAAATTCTGGACTGACAATCATCGTGTAATGTGCTAAAAGTGCACCAGCAATCCCAACAAAGAATGAACTAATTGCAAATGCCATCACTTTATAACTAAATAAATTAATTCCCATAATTTGTGCAGCAACGTCACGATCTCGCACAGCTAAGAATGCTCGACCTGTTCGGGTTCTAATCAGATTAGTCGCATACAAGGTTGTCAAAATTAATATAATGACGACTAAATAATAATAACTTGTGTTTGATGAAAGTGAATATTCACCGATTTTAGGTCGACTTAAAGTCATCCCTGCTGTACCACCTGTTAAACTCGTCCATCTCGTAATAATAAACAAGATAACGACTTGAGCAGCTAATGTGGCAATCGCTAAATATAAACCTTTTAAACGCAGAGACGGTATACCAAACAAGCCACCGACAACTGCTGTTGCTACACCTGCTAAAGGAAGTGTAATCCAAAAGCTTAAACCAACTGTTGATGTTAAGATTGCTGCTGTATAACCACCAACACCTAAAAATGCCCCAACACCAATAGATATTTGGCCCGTAAAACCAGTTAAAATATTTAAACCTATCGCTCCAATCGAAGCAATCGCCCCTAACGTTAAGAGACCGATTGCATAATTTGACGCGAACAGAGGCAAGACAAGGACTAATCCAATAAAAATCATCATGATTATCGTTTGCTTTTTTGTTTTAATTAACTTCATATCATTTTTATAACTTGTTTTGTATGTACCACTTTCTGCAACAAACGGATTACGCAATCGCTTCACACCCTTTCTATTCCACCTTTACCGAACAATCCATATGGCTTGATCATTAAAATGATGACGATAATGATAAAAGGAACAACTTCTTTTAAGCCACCACCAACAAGTGGATCTAAGTAGCCACCAGCTAGATTTTGAATAATACCAATAATAAAACCGCCTAAAATTGCTCCTAAAATACTATCCAAACCACCTAAAATAACAACTGGTAAAACTGTTAATCCTATTGTTGCCATTGAACCACTGACTCCGTTAATATTTCCTAATAAGATACCTCCAACAGCAGCAACGACTGCAGCAATTGCCCATGTCATGGCATAAACTGTTTTAATGTTAATCCCCATTGATAAAGCGGCTTCTTGATCATCGGCTACAGCTCGCATGGCAATACCCATTTTTGAGAATTTGAAAAACAAGGAAAAGATAATGAGTAAGACCATAACAATAATGAACGAATATAAGTAAACTGGCGCAATAATAATGCCCGAAAACTCAACCGGCGTTGCAGGAAAAACGGCTGGGAATGATTTAGGTTGGGTTCCCCAAATCATATGCACGGCACCACCTAGTACACTTGATAAACCTATCGTAGCCATAATGACTGAAATAACAGGGGCATTTTGCAAAGGCCTTAAAATAATCCGTTCAACAACAAGCCCTAAAATCGCACTAAAGACTAAGGTAATTAAGACTGCGAGAATAAATGGTAAATTATAAGCTGTCATAATCGTAAGTGAAATATAGGCACCAATTAAAACAAATTCCCCATTAGCTAAGTTTAATGCATCACTCGCTCGGTAAATAAGTACAAAACCTAAAGCAACGAGTCCATAAATCGAACCGACAACGATACCTGTGACGAGTAATTGAATGAAGAATGTCATTAATTACGCCACCTCCTCTTGCTTAGAATCTAAATCAATGATTTGTAATTCAATTTTTTCTTTTCTAAAATCATCATCTGGATCTGACATATCTATTGTTGCTTGATTTAAATACATTGAATCAATAAGAGATTGAAATTTATCTGTGACGAATTTCCTTCTTAATTTCAATGTACGTGTCAGTTCTCCATCATTTGCATTAAATTGATGATGTAACAAGACAAATCGTTTAATCCGTGCATGTTCAGGTAATTCAGCGATCAACTGGCGGACTTCTTGTTCAACTAAATCGACAACCCGCTGATTAAGCGATAAATCTTCATATGACGTGTAGACTAATTGTTCACGATCTGCCCATCTACCCACACTTGTCATATCAATATTAAGCATAGCTGTTAAATAAGGACGATTTTGTCCAATTATAATTGCTTCTTGAATGTATGGACTCACCTTTAATTTATTTTCAACAGCTGTCGGGTAAACATTTTCGCCATTGTCTGCTTTAATAATATCTTCTTTCCGGTCTAAAATAACTAACTGACCTTCATCAGAAATATAACCACAATCACCGAGTGATAACCAACCATCGATAATTTCTTTATCATCTTCAGCATTTAAATAATGAGCGAAAATAGCTGCGTTTTTTACGAAAATTTCATTGTCCTCGCCAATTTTCACTTCTGTTTGCGGTAAGGGCTTTCCTGAACTTTCTACACGGATATCATCGTCTGCTTGAACAAATGCAATCCCAGCAAGCTCTGTTCCACCATATGTTTGTTTTAAGTTAATTCCGATACTATGATAAAAATAATAAACTTCACTATTTAATGAAGCACCAGCAATATAAGCGCGTTTAACTCTGGCTAAACCAAAGTGGTCTCTAATCGCACTAAAAACCAACCAATCACCCAGTTTAAACATAAACTTACTCATAGCTGATACTTTTTCATTTGTTAATTTAGCATGTGCGACCTTGTCACCATGCTTTTTAAAAAAGTTGAAAATTTTCTTTTTGAACCATGATGCCCCATTGATTCGAGTAATAAAGTTAGACATAATCGTTTGATAGACGCGAGGCGGGCCTAATAATGTATGTGGGCCGATTTCTCGTAAATCAGATAAAACAGTACTAGGTCTTTCTGGAAAGTTAACGATAGATCCTTTTAATAAAGGTATCGTTATACTTAAGATTTGTTCGTGGATCCAAGCAAGTGGTAAAAATGATAAATAATCATCTTGGTAATTAATCTTGTCTACTTCTTCTAAATGCTTTCCAGCAGCAATTAAATTCGTGTGTGTAAGGAGTGCTCCTTTAGGATTTCCTGTTGTTGCCGCACTATAGGCGATGATAGCGTTATCATTCCCGCTTAACGATTTTGCTTTATTTAAGAAGTAATCTCTTTCCTTAACAAGTAATCTTTCACCTTTTGCCAGGAGTGATGCTAAACTTATTAACTTAGGATGATCATAATGGCTCATCCCTTGTTCGTTATAATAAATGATATGTTCTAAGTGTGGTGCTTCTGCTTCAACTTCAAGTAGTTTATCAACTTGTTCTTGATCTTCAACAATGACGATTTTTACTTGGGTATCATTTAAGTAATATTTTAATTGCTCAGTTAATGATTCTTGATAGATGCCTACAGCGATACCACCTAAAACTTGGATTGCCATTTGCGAAAATAACCATTGTGGCCGATTTTCACCGATTAACATGATTGTATCTGCTTTTTTAAAAGCAAAGTCTGTCTCTAGCACAATGGCTAAAGCTTCAGCATGACTTAAATATTCTCCCCATGTCATTTCATTCCAAATGCCTAAATCCTTTTGCCTGAGTGCGACTTTATTTGCGTGTGTGCTTGCCCTTTCAGCTAAAAGTTTAGGTAAAGTTAGATCTGAATTTATCATCTTTGTCCCTCTCTTCTAACTTATTTCTTCTTCTCCAATATATGCTTTAATCACTTCTGGATTACTTTGAATTTCTTCTGGTGTACCAAAACCAATTTGCTTACCAAAATCAAGGACAGCAATGTGGTCTGATAAATTCATCACGACACCTAAATCGTGTTCAATTAAAACGACCGTCATTCCCTTTATTTCCTTCATATCTAAAATAATCCGTGCCATCATTTCTTTTTCTAAAGCATTCATTCCTGCCATCGGTTCATCTAATAAAATTAACTCAGGTCCTAAAGCAAGTGCACGTCCTACTTCAACTCGTTTTTGTAAGCCGTAAGGGAGAGTGCCAACAGGTGTATGACGAATATCTTGTAAATCCATAAACTCAATTACTTTTTCTATTTCTTTTCGGTGAGCTATTTCTTCTTTAGCAGCTTTACCAAAATATAAACCACCACTAAATGGGCCTGATTTCATTAAAGTGTGTCTCCCTAACTTTAAATTATCAAGCACTGACATTTGGGCAAAAAGTGCTATATTTTGAAAGGCTCGAGCAATACCAAGCGATGTTCTATTATATGGCTTCATATTTAAAATTTCTTTTCCTTGATAACGAATCGATCCCTCTGATGGTGTGTATAAACCACTAATGCAATTTAACATACTCGTTTTTCCTGCTCCATTAGGGCCAATCAGTGAAAAAATTTCGCCTTTTTCAATGTGATAACTGACATCATCTAATGCTTTAACACCACCAAACTGTAAAGATATTTGATCGACTTCTAACATCTTTTCCATATGTAACCTCCTTTTCCAAAAGTGATAGCGGTTTCATAAAACTTTTTAATTTTTCAGAAAACTTGTAATGACGTAATGATACAGAAACATTCTTGTAATGTCAATATAGAATCTTTTGCAATTAAAGCCATTATTTACCTATTGCTTTTTTTACAGTTTAAGCGTAAATTAAGATTATTATCATCAATCATTTATTTAAAAATAATTTATGGTATGATATGACTAATAATTATTTATGGAGGTTAAGAAGATGAATCGAAATGACTTAATTGCGCCAGAAGACTATAATATTTTCATGGAAATCGAGCGCTATGCCAATGATGAAAATCGAAAAGCTTTAATTACTGAAACCGAAGATGGCCAAGTAAAAGAATTAACGTACCCTGAATTAATTAAAAGAACGAATCAAGTAGGTAACGCTTTTTTAAATAGTGGCTTAAAAAAAGGTGATAAGATTTTAATTATGGTGCCACGTATTTTTGAAGCATATGAAGTTTATTTAGCAGCGTTAAAAACAGGAATTGTTATTATCCCATGTTCTGAAATGTTAACTAAAAAAGACTTACAATATCGTGTCACTCATGGTGAAGTAAATGGCGTTGTTTCCTACCATAAGTATGTGAACGCTTACAGCGAACTGGAGGAATATGATCAACTCAAACGCTTTGTTATCGGTGAAGCAGTCGATGGTTGGGAATTCTTAGATGAATTAAAAGCTAATGCATCTGATGAATTAGCTATCGCTAAGACGACACGTGATGATATTGCCTTCCTACCTTACACATCTGGAACAACAGGTAACCCTAAAGGGGTTGTACATACACATTCATGGGGCTTTGCTCATTTGAAGACTATTGCAGAAAACTGGCTTGATATTCAAGATGGTGATGTTGTTTGGGCAACTGCTGCACCTGGTTGGCAAAAATGGGTTTGGAGTCCTTTCTTAGCAACATTAGGTTCAGGAGCGACTGGATTTATTTATAACGGACGCTTTAAACCACAAAAAACTTTATCATTAATTCGTGATTATGGCGTTAATGTGCTTTGTAGTACACCAACTGAATACAGATTCCTATCAACAGAAGAAAATTTAGGTGACTATAAATTCCCTGAATTACGTAATCTACTATCTGCAGGTGAAGCCTTAAACCCTGAAGTAATTGATATTTTCAAAAATAACTTTGGACTTGATGTGCGCGACGGATATGGTCAAACTGAAAACACATTATTACTAGGTATTATGAAAGACACAGAGTTAAGACCTGGTTCAATGGGGAAACCAACACCTGGTAATGACGTTACGGTCATTGATGATGATGGCAATCCAGTTCCGGTTGGTGAAGTTGGAGATATTGCTTTAAAAATTGATAGCCCAGCTTTATTCCGCGAATATTACAAGGATCCTGAGCGTACAAAAGCATCAAGACGTGGCGATTATTATGTAACTGGTGACCGTGCTGAAATTGATGAAGATGGTTATTTCTGGTTTGAAGGTCGAAATGACGATATTATCATCAGTTCAGGTTATACAATTGGGCCACACGAAGTTGAAGATACGATTGAAAGCCACCCGTCTGTTCTTGAGAGCGCGGTTATTGCAAGTCCACATAAAGTACGTGGAAATATCGTTAAAGCATATATCGTCTTAAGAGATAGTGTTGACCAGAGTGATGCATTAATTAAAGAAATTCAAGATTTTGTCAAAGAAAGAACGGGTGCCTATAAATACCCAAGAGAAATTGAATTTATTAAAGAACTTCCTAAAACAACTTCAGGTAAAACAAGACGTGTTGCTTTAAGAGATTTAGATAAAAAGAGTAAACAATAATATTTAAAAAAAAGTGGCTTTAGTACAATTGTACTAAAGCCACTTTTTTATTCATTTTCAATTTTGACTGCATGGACAGCTCTAAGCAAATCAGATTTACTTAAAAATAATTCACCCACTTCAAAGGGTTGCCCGTCCTCTGTTTCTTCCATTATTTTTACGGGGATATTTATCTCATGAACAGCTGTTTCTGGAAATTGTAACCAGCGGTCTGATACCAAACATGGGACATATCCTTCACCATGTTCATTTTATTTTCTCTGATTATAAGTGATTGGAATTGGGATAACATTTGTAGTCATAAGCCATCTCTTTTCTATATATAGTAACATTCATTTTTAGTCAGCTTTTTCATTATACCATAATTCATCATCCTTTAGATTATGATGATTTGAATATTTGATTACAATTATTTTACATTTTTCCGTTACGTAACCGCTTTCTTATAGTACAATTAAAGTAAGATCGCTTTTAGTTTTATAAGGAGGTATTTGTATGTTATCAAATGAGATTAAAATCAAAGCTGCCTTATCCCCTGATCAATTAAAAAGAGATGTTTTACCATCGGACTTTAATCCGAAAATTGCTCATTCAAATGAAAAACTAACGAGTATCGTTGGTCAAGAACGGGCTGAAACTGTCATGAAGTTTGGCCTCCGCGTTAATCAAAAAGGTTACAATATTTATGTAGCTGGTAATAGCGGGGTCGGTAAAACAACATTTACAAATACATTAATCAACGAATTCGCCAAAGAAGACGCAAAATTATTTGATTGGTGTTATGTGTATAACTTTGATGATTCCTACCGTCCGAAAATGTTACAACTCCCTGTTGGGATGGGAAAACATCTACAAAGTGAGATGGAACAACTATTAATCGACTTACATGAAGACCTTCCAAAAGCATTTAATGAAGAAAGTTATCAAAAAGAACGGTCACAAATTATTAAACAAATCCAACAACGCAGTAATCACATTGTGAATACGATTGATGCGATTGCAAAAGAAGACAATTTTGTCATTCGTATGTCTGGACGTGGTTTTGTTACGGTTCCCTTAGTTGATGGGAAACCAATTACAGAAGAACAATATAAAAATTTAGATAAAGAAACGCTTAATAACTATGATGAACAATCAAGTAAACTCCAAGAGAAAATTTATGATCATATGAAACAATTGCGCGCGATAGAAAGCGAATTAAAAGCAACCTTAGTTAAATTAGAAGGAAAAACAGCTGACTCTGCCATTAGTTACCATATCGATATTTTAGAAGATAAATTTAAAGAATGTCAGCATGTGATCGATTATTTAACTGATGTTAAAGCTGATATTATTAAACACCTTGATCACTTCTTAATCAAAAGAGATAATAAACAAGAAGATCCCTTAATGCAACTCCAAAAACAGTCCACTCAAGATAAGTTTTCAAATCGTTATGTCATTAACTTACTAGTTGATAATAGTGAGACGATTGGGGCACCTGTTATTCACGCGGATAACCCCAACTATTATAATTTAATTGGTAAAGCCGAATACGAAAGCCGAATGGGTGTCATGAGTACTGATTTCACAAAGATTAAGCCAGGTTACTTACACCATGCCAATGGCGGTTATTTAATTATTCAGGCTAAAGATGTGTTTTCAAAAAACTATGCCTGGGAAAGTTTAAAACACACCTTATTGAATGACCGGATTCAAATTGAAAACATCGGTGAACACGCAGGTTTATTAACGACTGTTTCGCTTAAACCTGACCCTGTGCCGCTTGATGTCAAAGTGATTTTAATCGGTAATTTTGAATTATATCAATTACTTTATCAATATGAGGAAGACTTTAGTAAATTATTTAAAGTAAAAGTTGATTTTGATACTGAAATGAAATTCAATGATAAAAACATTAATAATATGGCCCGCTTTATTCATACACATTGTCAAAATCACAATTTACTGCCCTTTGATGATACAGCGGTCGCTCAAGTGGTTGAATATAGTGTGAGACTGGTCGCCAATCAAGAAAAGTTATCGACACAATTTAATCAGCTTGTTGAAATTATTTATGAAGCCGATACCTGGGCTAAAATGGCCAAAGATCAAATCGTCACAGAAAAACATGTCCTTAAAGCTATCAAAGAACGTGAATATCGTTTAAGTTTATATGAAGAAAAAATCCAAGAAAATATTAATCAAGGATCGATTTTAATTGATACAGATGGCTTTAAAATGGGACAAGTGAATGGCTTATCTGTTTATCAAATGGGCCAATATAGTTTCGGACGTCCGTCCCGCATTACCGCAACAACCTTTATTGGACGACAGGGCATTGTTAATATTGAACGTGAAAGTAAAATGAGTGGGAATATTCATAATAAAGGTGTCTATATTTTAAGTGGTTATTTAGGACAAATGTTTGCCCAAAAAACCCCACTGTCGTTAACTGCTAACATCGCTTTTGAACAATCCTATGGTGGTATCGATGGGGATAGTGCTTCAGCTGCTGAACTTTATGCCATCCTCTCTAGCCTTGCAGATCTTCCTCTTGATCAGGGCTTAGCTGTAACAGGTTCTGTCAACCAGAAAGGGATGATTCAACCCATTGGTGGCGTGAATGAAAAAATTGAAGGCTTCTTTGAAGTCTGTAAGCAGCGTAGATTAACAGGTAGACAAGGCGTCTTAATCCCACCACAAAATGTGCGAAACTTAATGTTAAGTGACGAAGTGATTGAAGCAATTAAAAATGGCTCCTTCCACATTTATCAAGTCCATACGATTGAAGAAGGGATTGAAATTTTAACCGGCATACCTGCAGGGAAAGCTGATGAAAACAAGGAATACGCGGCCAATACAGTCTATAAAAAAGTGGCTGATAAATTAAATCACTTTGCAAAAAATGCTAGTAACCATACTAAATAACGACTAACCGTTCTGCTTTGCAGGACGGTTTTTTTATTTGGCAACTAACTTCGCTTTAGTTTGATCATTTTTGATTATTTAGACGCAAACTCGTCAAAAATTAGCTTTTCTGAAAACAATCCGCCATTTTTGAGCCCTATTAAACACTTTAGCAGGGATGCGTCTTTACTTCTTTCACTTTATGCTTGAGCCATTCAAGTAGGAGGTGAACAAATATGATTGAGAAAATATTTTCACAAGAACAACGGATTTATTATCACATTCATCGCTTGCGCATTCCCTATGCATTTCATGAAGAGTTTTACGCTGAGGGAATGATTGCGCTTTGGCAAGCCTATCAATCATTTGATGAGACGCTCGGTAGCTTAGATAACCATGTAAATGCTGCGCTTAATTTTCATTTTATTGATTTAATCCGGCAAAACAAACGTGCAAGTGATGCCCAACTCTCAGCCCGCCAACAACTGATTATTAATCAAGAAACAGGAAATAAAATGACACGCAGCAATCAACTCCTCCTTGATTCACCAGGCATTTCGGTTAAAGATACCGATATTTGGCAAAAAATTAAGGCACTCCTTTCTAAACGTCAATGGACCTGGTTATCTGGCTACGTTGTCGATGGCTACTCACTTAAAGAAATCGCCAAGCATGAAAATGTTTCGGTTGAGGCAGTTAAAAGTTGGGCGAAAGAAGCAAGACGGAAACTACGCACAGAAAAAGATTTAAAAGCACGCATCAAAAAATCACTTGAAAGGTATGATTAAATGATTCGTTTTATTAAACATTATATCCCCAAAACAAATACACGCACGAGACCTGGAGCCAAAATGACACCAAGCTCGATTACAATCCACGAAACAGATAATACACAGGTCAGAGCCAATGCCCGCGCTCACGCACTTCTCCAAGCAAATGGTAACCCTCGCCAAGCAAGCTGGCACTTACAAGTTGATGATGAACAAGAAGTTTATCAATCACTCCCCTTCACAGAAGCGGCCTATCATTCAGGCACATACAAAGGTAATTATTCAAGTATCGCTATTGAGATGTGTGTCAATCAAGATGGTAATTATCAGCAAACTGTCTTAAATACAATTCAAGTTATAAACTTTTTAAAAGCTAAATACCCGACAATTCTACGCGTCATTCAGCATCATCATTGGAGTCGGAAAAATTGCCCCCGAATTTTAAGAAGTGCAACAGTGATGAGTTGGACAGATTTCCTCGCACAAACAAATAAAAAAACCCCTTCAACTTCCGCCAAAGCAATCCCATATCAATCAACTAACCACCTCTTTCCTAAAGGCAGTCACGTTCATCTCACCGCCAGCGCGACGCGTTACGCCACAGGTGAAAAAATCCCCAATCGCTACAAAAACAAAACATATACAGTCTTACAACGTGGGAGTAATCGTTTGTTGTTAAAAGAATTATATAGCTGGGTCCACACTAAAGATGTTGTAGCACTCAAACAAGCCGCCTTCAAGGTCGGCCAGAAAGTAAGGATTAAATCTTCAGCCAAAAAATACGCTCGCAGCACAAAAACGATTCCAAAAGCTTATAAAAATAAATCCTACACCATTCAACAAGTCGGTCAAAACGATGTCTTAATTAAAGAGTTATACAGTTGGGTTAAGAAAGACGATATTCAATAAAAAGAGGAAAGTCGCTAACTTGAGCGGCTTTCCTTTTTTGTTGTTAGTTTGTCACATATATCGTCACTCATGACCTGTGCATTACTCATGTCATTTTAGATAATGAATGAATCAGACTGATAGGAGGAATTACGATGCAACTTATTTTAGATTCGTATCAGATTACCCCAGCCACTTGTGCCTTACTGCCAACCCGTTCATTTGATCACCAAACAAAAGTCATCGAAGAAGAGCAAATCCTTTATGTAAAACAATCCCCTTTTGACGTCATCAAACATAATTGCTTACTTAATGGTGCAGATTATGCCGGACGGATTAAGGCGATTACCTACCACCTTCACTTTAAACGCAAAGTCCCAGTTGCGATTCATCCAAGGATCCACGCCTTTCCTACCCACCGCGTAAACTCGTTTGAGTGTATCTGGCTATTTGCCAAACAAATCACAAGGACGCAAGCTAAAAATAATCACTCTAAAATTGTCTTCAAAAATAATATCACATTAAAATTACCGATTTCTAATCATATTTTAATCAAGCAAACAAGGCGTTGTGCTGAAGTTGCTAATTTATACAAACAAATCAAACCAACAACTAACCCTCCGCTTCAATAATCGCTTCACTTGCGACTTTCACCGTAAATAAACAATTACCTAGAAAGCTTCCTTCCAATGAGCGCGCTCTCATAAAATTAGTTATCAATGATGTATCTGTAAAGATTGATTAGTCTTGATAATATTCGGCTTCTTTTTTATTTGCGCTTATCCGCTTTCTGAAGAGTCTTAAAACTGAAATTGGATTTAAAAATCGCTTATCAAGCAATTTCACGCGGTGATTTCTAAATTTGTGATGCGTTGCGATTAATTCTTTTATTCCCAGTCCTGTTTGATAGGTGCGCACGAGTGCGTTAATACTTGATATCTTTAAATGCTTTCGTTCATAAAATAGTTGTGGCAATTCATCAATTCTTGTTTGACGAATAAACTTACCAACTTTAGTGACGCGCGGATCATTTGCTATCGCCCAAACAGCGCCATTTTTTTCAGCGTCAATTCCCATTGACCGCAACTTATAGAGTCGAAAAGATTTACCTTTATACCCACTTCTTTCCTGAATATAAAAAGCAGGACCAGATGTTTCAAGCTTAATTAATATCGCAAAAATAATTAGGATTGGTAAAGCGATCGGAAGCATGAATAATACAAGCTTTAAATCGCTTATTCTTTTTACCACGGGATAAATCACCATCTTCTTTGGATGAACTAATTTTACTTCTTTGAGAATTATCTGCTTTACTATGGGTGCTTCTAATCTTTTCACTTTCCTCAGCTCCTGTTTTAGTTTGTTTTATGAACATCTCGGGATTAGAAAAATGACTTGAATAAGTAGGCACTTTCATTGGCTAATTAGATGACTCCCTCTGACCTCTTTTTTCGGCTCATCATTACTATTCGTTTAATTATCAAAAAATATACATTTTATATTTATTATTGATTTTCTGTAGTATACACGTTAGCTAAATTTATTCACTATCTTTTTATATATTATGTATATTTTATTATTAGTTTTCATGCATGCGTTATTTACCTATAAGTAAAATCATTTCTTTGATTGGATTTTTAGTAAATCAATTGTCATTAAATCGACACCAAATACGTCACGGATGACGTGGTGATTCAGTCCTTCTCACTTGATAGTTATTTTAAAGGGAGGTTGAAGCCATGGAGTCTGATGAGTTATTACTACTAGACGTTTTTACGACACATTTAAAAACCAAGCGACTACATAGCGGGATGTCACAAGATAAATTATCTGAATTAAGCGGGGTCAGTATTGAAACAATTAGTCGAACAGAAAATAACAAGACAAATCCACTACTCACAACATTTATCCAACTTGCTATTGTTTTAGAAATCGATGTGAATGAGATCTTAGAAAAATATAAACAACAAACACAATAGTTTAATTCATTTAAATTATAAAAAAACACTAGACTGAGCAGGATAATAATCTGTTCAGTCTAGTATTTTTTTGTCAAAGTTATCCTTAACTATTTACTTTGCTCGAATAACTTTTGGTTTCAATGCTAGATGTTCTTTTGTTGTTGGGATATAGACGGCAATTGCAATAAAGCAACTAAGTAAAAAGGCAAAGGCAAATAAACCAATTAAACCATAATTGTTGAGTGCTTGGAGATTAATAAGTAAGATGGTTAAAATCACAAGAGCACTCGCCAAAGCATAATGACCTACTTTAGCATGAGCAGAAAAGAAGTTTACTTCAAGTTTCCCTAGTTTTTGAACGAAGGTGATCGCAACTAAGCTTGTTATATTGACTGACATACCAATCCAAACAGGATGGACATTTAAATAGAATTGATCTGGTGCCCAGCCGCCTAAATGATACCAAATAACACCAGATAAAAAGCCAGTTATCATTGAACCAACAACCGCTTCTTTTGTTGCAGCTCGCCAAAATAAAACAGCCAAGACGGGCGCAAATGTGGCTGAATTTCTCATTGTCCAAGCAAGCACGTTCCACCAAGCCGCTTGTTCGGTTCGCAACAGACCAAAGACAATCATCAATCCAGTCAAAATAAGCAGTGAGCGCTGTGTATAAATAATTAACTTCTCAGGCGTGGCAGTTGGATTGAGCGCACCACCTAAGTCTTTTCCTAAGCTCGTCGCACCGGAGAATTGACAGGGCGCACCCCAACTTAAGGCACAGGCCCAAATCCCTAAAAAGAACAAGGCAACAAGCGGTGCGGGTAAGACTTGCATGAGGTACTCGGGTAAAGCGACAAGACCAAGTGTCGAACCTGGAATAACAATCGCAGCTGAAAGACCAAATAAAACACCTAAAAGGACAAATGGAATCCCAAATACCGCAGCAAGCTTCAAACCTTTTTGACCCTCTTCAGGTGTCCGGCAAGATAAGGCCATTTGAAAAGCAGCTTGGGCTAGAATGACATTCACAATAAAGGTCCCAAACCAAGCAACGATTACTTGAAGACCCGCACTCCCCCACTGGAACATTTCTGGATTTATTTGTGCGTAAGCACGTAAACCCTCAATCCCTGGATTGATGAAAAAAGCAATCAGCCCAATTACAAACATGATAATAAATATAAAGAAATTAATCGTTTGTGTTAAAGCAATCGACCACATACCGCCTGCCTTCAAATAAAGATATAATAATATCGCAGTAAAGGCGACAGATAAAGTTAATGAAATACCTGTAAAGACGTGAACAGCTGATGCAAAGGCAATCGCCGTTGCAACCGACCACATCGGAAAGGCAAATGCCGTAATCGCACCTGCAAATCCTAGTGCTGTTCGGCCATATCGTTCACCAATTAGCCCAGAGACGGTAACGACGAGTTTTTCCCTAAAGGGACCAATAATCACAAAGGCGATAATCAGGACTTGGACTGTTTCGGCTACACCGTACCAAATCGCAGAAATCCCTGTTAAGTAGGATAATTCTAAAATTGAAATAAAGGTTGATCCAGAAAATAACCCAGTTATACAAAAAGCAACAATCCATTTATTAAATGTCCGACCACCGACAAAGTAACCCTGCTTTTTTACTGCTTTCTTTCTCGATAGCTGACCCGCGACGATTAAACCCGCTGTATAAATAAGAGCAAAACTAATTAACCACCACCCATATGAGGTCATTTCACATCACCTACTAAGAGCCAATTTAACTCAACATCGATATCGGCATCATAAAATAAATTTAAAGCAGGGCATCTCTTTTCAACAAGGGCTTTTAATTCTGCTAGTTTTTCTGCTGGTTCATTTGTCTCAAACCAAATCGTATTAATTACCTGCTTAAAATGTGGACTCACCTGATCAATCCCTTGGACACCTCTTGGGTCGATTGTACCGACTGACTTTGCTTTAAGGTGAGTAAAGTGAAAGCCGATTTCATTGGCAATCCTTTCTACAATGACTAAGACGCAGCCATTAAAGGACCCTAATATATATTCCATGGGTGTCGGTGCTTGATTCGTTCCTCCACCTCGAATAGTTTGATCAATCGTAAAGGAAAAATCGCGTACATAACTCACACTTTTTACCGGACCCACTCTTTCACAGCTTGTTTCGATTTCTCTTAAATTTTGCTTAATATGTAATTGACTCATTTCTTCTCCCCCTATTTTTGATTACTCAGATATATTTACTATGGTTTAATATTAAAAAAATAAAAAAAAGCCCTCCTCTCAAATTGATGAGAGAAGAGCCTGTTCTTTACTTAAATAAAAACACGATCCATTCATCTCATCTTCAGAATACAGTGTATTCTTCTGAATTTAGCACCATACAATAAATTGCTGGTTGCTGAAGCGTCAACGGGTCAGTCCCTCGACTTCTCTTAATAAGATATTTTCTATGAAGTTGTTATACATACTATAAATGAAGTTGATTTAATTGTCAAACTATTCCAAATCTTAATTTATGATTTATTTTTCAATTAACTCTAAATAAAATTCCCCTTCTGCACCCTTTTCATAAAGATTGGTAACAGATGTTGAATAATTTGAAATTTTTGCGGGAAAATTAATTGATTCTTCTGGGATTTCAACTAAAAAATCATTTTTATAAAGTAATGTTGTGACATCATGATAGGCTTCATGCGTCACTATAAATTCGATCGCTACTTTATAAGGATTTGTTTCTCTTATGTCTAGCTTTGTTGTTTCAATTGGAAAATCATTAATCAATATTTTTTCTGTCATTTACTTCACCTCTTCTTGATATTTTAACAATAAACGACAGACATACAAATTTTTTTATTTATATTTTTTATTTTTTATATTTACCAGCAATCTTTTGCTATTAAATATCTTTTAAAAATTCGACTGATTTAATACAGATTGTATTTTATTCCAATGACGTTTTATTTGATTATGTATCTTACTATTTAAACCAATACTTAGCATTTTTTTCATGGGCATCATTTCATATTTTATAAAATTACATTGACGACAGGAATACTAGCAAAAACACTTTCTTCTAAAAGCGAATCTATACCTAAATCTGCCAATCCTTTGACAGATTCACTTAATATCGGATCAAATAATGTTGTTTCAAATGCTGAAATGATTTTATCCATAAGAGTCCTCCAAATAATTTCTAAAGTATCTAGCAAATATAATTCTTAAAACTCAAGATAATATTTTGTTTAATTTTAGAATATAATTTTGTTTTTTCTTTATTTCCACCAAAAAATCCAATCATTTAAACGATTGGATCTTTGTATATCTATTTCACTTCTTTAGTATACTTAATAGTTTCTAAAAACAGTTTTTGTAATACATTAGTGTCTGTTACAGCTTTAATCATTGCTTGTATATAATTCTCTCTATTCATTCTTTCATACTGCCATGTTATTCCTCTTCTTAATCCAAACAAATAAATAAAAATACGGATTGTTCTACCATTACCTTCACGAAATGGATGAAGCATATTAAGTTCAGATTTAAAATAAGCTAAACGTTCAGCTGCAATTTCTATGGTAGGCCAAGATGGTTCTTTCTCTAATTCATTAAATAAGTCAGAAGTTTTTTTAATCCATTCAGTGTGATAGGAATATCTTTATAATTTATATTTTCCAATTCTAACGCACGAAGAGAGAACACCAGAGATTCTGTTTCTTCTAATTTTTCATATGTTTTTATACCTAACAAATTATTTTCTAAGAGATAACTATCGTTATCCTGTTCATTATACTTCGCCATCTTTCATTAAATCCTTAATTAGATTGGGTGTAATTTTAACTCTTGAATTAATAATCTCAATTACTTTCTTTTGATTTGCAAGGGATAGGCTAAGATTTTCTAAATAGAGATTTCGCGAAACTCTGTTAAATTCCTTAGATTCCAATGTTAAATTCTTCATAACAATTCTCCCCTTTTTCAATCATTCGTTAACTCTATTATACACTGTTAAATCATTATTTTCTACTCAGTCATACACTTATGTATAGATGACCTCCTCTTTTTTTTACTTTTTATAAATAAAACTACTTTCCGATAACTATTTTGCACATACAGAATTTAACTTGCGGATTCTTTGTCTGCTAACTATTAAAAAAATAATAATCTCTCTAAGGTACTGCCCCCAGAAGTTAGAGTTGAAAATCTAATTTTTATAAAACACAGGAGATGCTTCATTTTCATTGAAATATTCTATCCCTTTTAATGTCATTTTAGCTTTACCTAGATATCTGTCTTTTGTTTTAGTTAGCCCACCTATTAACCCTTCTTTGATTGAAAAATCGAAAATATTGTCTCTCGCTTTTATAGGTTTATTGTTTAATTTAATTGCAAATTTTGAATCAGAAACCGTAGCAAACACACTTATGCTCGCCCCCATAAAACCTACAATTATAGATACAAATAATAAAACACTATCTAATGCATTTACAATTCCTTTTAAATTATAACTAAAAAGATATGTTCCTATTGAATAATTAAATAATATGGATACTTGCATTTTTTGCAATTTCATTATTAAATTCATATCTTATAACCGTGCCATGCTCGATTTGAAAATATAAATCTTCAAACATATGTGATAAATTTACAATTTCCATATTATTGTTCGCTACTATATTACTTCTAAAAAATTCATTTTTTTTCCTATAGATTGAATCTCCTATCTAATTTAACTATTTTTTATGATAAAATATTTTTAAACATATAAAAAAAGCTACATATTAAGACAATTATCTGAATTCGAATACTAAATGCCATTTTCTACACTGTCAAGGTTTCTTCTAACCTCAGCTTTTCTTCTTTTGTTTGTTTAAAGTAAAAACTTAAACCGACTGCAAAGATTGTATTCACACCGAGTCCCCAAAGGCCACTTGCGATACCATATGGTTTGAGTCCGTTAAATGCCATATATGAGGCAATCAGCGTGCCTATCACCATGCCAATAAATACAGCCTTGGCGTGAAGGTTCTTCCAGTAGATGCCTAAAATAAAGGCAGGGGCGACTTGAATTAATAATTCAAACTTTAAGATAAATATCCGGTAAAGTGTTGCTGGTGGGTTCCATGCTAAATAAAGTAAGCCAATCACAATTAAAACACCGACCGTTTTACCTACTAATATTTGTTTTTGATCATTAGCTTCTTTATTGATGTAACGCCCGTAAATATCTTTTGAAATAACAGATGATAATGTTAATAAGACAGAGTCAGCGGTGGAGACAATTGCTGCAATAATCCCACCGAATAAAATAATCATCGCCCAATAGAAAAAGCCATTTTGTGAAGCGATGTGATTTGCCATCATTCCAACTAATTGTTCAGATTCAGCTTCTGATAAACCAGGAAATGCTTTAATCCCAATAATACCAATTAAAAAGACAACACCTGATGTGATAAATGGTGCCCAAGCCATCCAAGTCAGTGAACGTTTTAAACTGAGTTCACTACCTGCTGCATAAATACGCTGAATCGCATGGGGATAGATGGCTGCCCCTATTGTTACAAGAATCAGCATACTAAACCAAACGACAACCCCTTCAAAGTCTGGCACGCCTAATTTCTCGGGGGAGATTTGTGCTGCGTACTCTGTTGCTTCACCGACACTGCCAAAATAGATGATTGAACCAATAAATAAAATAATGACACCAACTAAAAGTGCAATTCCTTGCATCGTATCGGTATAAGCAACTGAACGCATCCCACCAAGCCAACCATAAATAATCATAATCGTTACAAAAAAGATAACAGCCGCTTGGTAAGGAACAGTTCCACCTGTTAGCCCACTTACCCCTTGACCAATCGCAACAATTTGTTCTAATAAATAATTACCTAAACCATATAACATCAGAATGGAAGCAAGAATCGTCACATTTTTACTTTGGAAACGTTTCTCAATAAAGTCTGATGGCGTAATAAACTGAAACCTTTTACTAATCACATACAGCCTTGGTGCGAATAATAAATAACCTATCACAATTAAAATGAAAAAAGTAATCGACTGTAACCAAAAAAAGCCCATTCGATAAGCCGTTGGAGCATAACCAACAATTGTGTTTCCACTATATTGGGTCGCAAAAAATGTGAAAAATAAGACGATAACACCGATCTTACCGCCACCTAAGTAAAACTCTTTATTCGATTGATGAATCCCTCTGTTTTGCAAATATGTAAAAATACCTATTGCCAACATAATTAAGCCATATGCCAGCATAATAATAATCCCAGATGTTCCTGAAAAAGCTAGATCCATGTTTAATCCTCCCCGTCATTATTCTCTTCATCAGATAATTGCCAATAGTGCTTGATCACATAGGTTAGCGTTATCGAAATAGCTAAAGAAACACCTAGAACAATCCAAGCCCAATATGGAATACCAAAAACAATCGGTAAATAGGTCCTCTTAGGTAAATACCAGGGCACACTCAATACATATAAAATCAGTAAAATAACCCAGATTTTAAAATGCTTAACAGGCTCTTTTTTCTTCAAAAAAACTCACTCCTTTTTAAATATTCTGAATTTTAATTGAATTAAGATAATATCAAATTTAATTATAAATATCAATTGATATAGATAACGATTTAAAAATCAATCAAAAAAAACCTTTAGTAATTATTTACTAAAGGGTTTTGCTTATTCGTTTAATAATTCAAGGATTATCTCAATCACTTTATCTTGCTGTATCTCTGTCATATTCGATCCACTTGGTAAACACAGGCCATTCTCAAATAATTCCTCTGAAACACTCTTACCTTCTTCGTGTGGATAATACGCAACTCCTTCAAATAAAGGTTGTAAGTGCATTGGTTTCCAAACGGGACGTGCTTCAATATTCGACTCTTCTAATCTTTCAATGATTTCAGTTCGTGTCACACCTGTTACTTCTGGGTCAACTGTTAAAGCCGTCAACCAT
>Ga0079226_10000026_pt1 | contig 94172 bp, 81 predicted proteins | sample Poulit2014_FD_76345 | JGI IMG/M metagenome (GOLD analysis project Ga0079226, IMG submission 76345) | Agricultural soil microbial communities from Georgia to study Nitrogen management - Poultry litter 2014 | ecosystem: Environmental > Terrestrial > Soil > Agricultural land | place: USA: Georgia...
AGAAGAACCATCAAACAAAGGTGGAGAACCAAAAATAGAGGAACCGCCAAGCGTAGAAGAACCATCAAATAAAGGTGGAGAACCAAAAACAGAGGTATCACCAAAAGCAGAAGAACCATCAAACAAAGGTGAGGAATCAAAAACAGAGGAGCCACCAAGTGTAGAAGACCCATCAAACAAAGGTGGAGAACCAAAAATAGAGGAACCGCCAAGCGTAGAAGACCCATCAAATAAAGGTGGAGAATCAAAAACAGAGGAACCGCCAAGTGTAGAAGACCCATCAAACAAAGGTGGAGAACTAAAAACAGAGGAACCACCAAATGCAGAAGGATCATCTAGTGAGATTGTACGCTTAAATAACGCAAATACTAATAAAGAAAATTTAAAAAATAATCATAATAATAAGCCTAATAAAGAAAAAGAATTACCAAGAACAGGACAAAATGAAACGAATAAAAGTATGCTATTAGGTACGTTATTTGCTGGATTAGGCGCAATTCTATTATTCGCGAAACGCCGTAGAAAAAAAGACGATAATAAAAATTAATTGTTAATTCGATAATTTAAAGGCTTTTCATCCATTAAGGGTGAAGAGTCTTTTTTAACAAAAAGAAAACGCTTACTTTTTATAACTAAGGGTATAAGAGCAAGTAAAGGAGGTTTTTTAATGATATATACAAATCCAACACAAGATGATGCAAAGTACAAGGTGAAATCTAAATATGCTAACTTTATAGGTGGAAAATGGACTGAACCTCAAGAAGGAAACTATTTTGATAATATTTCCCCAGTGACAGGTGAAAGTTATGCTCAGGTACCTAAGTCTACACAAAAAGATGTTGATTTAGCGGTTGAAGCTGCTCAAAAAGCACAAGTAGAATGGGGCAAAAAGTCATTATCTGAGCGTTCACAATTATTATTAGATATCGCTGACCGAATAGAAGAAAATTTAGAGTATTTAGCAGTGATAGAAACCTTTGATAATGGTAAGCCAGTTAGAGAAACACTGACAGCAGATCTCCCGTTAGTGGTGGATCATTTTAGATATTTTGCAGGTGTAATTCGTGCAGAAGAAGGTGGCATATCACAAATTGATAATGACACAGTTGCATATCATTACAAAGAACCATTAGGCGTAATCGGACAAATTATTCCATGGAACTTCCCATTACTTATGGCTACTTGGAAGATTGCACCGGCGCTTGTAACAGGTAATACAGTGGTGCTCAAGCCAGCGGAACAGACGCCTGTATCTATTCTGCATTTTATAGAAGTCATTCAAGATATATTACCTGAAGGTGTTCTTAATGTAGTCAACGGCTTTGGTGAGGAAACAGGTGAAGCTTTAGCAACACATAAAGATATAAACAAGGTGGCGTTTACAGGAGAAACGACGACTGGGAAAATTATTATGAAAAATGCTAGTGATAATGTTATACCCGTTACGCTCGAATTAGGTGGTAAATCACCAAACGTATTTTTCAAAGATATAATGGACGAAGATGATGAATTCTTAGATAAAGCTGTGGAAGGTTTGGTCATGTTTGCACTTAATCAAGGTGAAGTATGCACTTGTCCATCTAGGGCGTTAATACATGAAGATATCTATGAAGATTTTATAGCATTATGTATAGAGAAAGTTAATAAAATAAAACTCGGTAATCCTTTAGATGAAACAACAATGGTCGGGGCGCAAACTTCAAATGAGCAACAGGAAAAAATTAAAAAGTATTTAGATATTGGAAAAGAAGAAGGCGCAGAAATCCTTGTAGGAGGTAATGTCCGACAAGAAAATGATAATTTAGAAAATGGTTTCTACATTGAGCCAACAATATTCAAAGGCGAACAAAGTATGCGTATTTTCCAAGAAGAAATATTTGGTCCTGTTTTATCGGTTGCTACTTTTAAAACAAATGAAGAAGCTTTAGAGATGGCAAATGATACTATATACGGTCTTGGAGCAGGTATATGGACAAGAAATCAAAATACTGCATATCGTATCGGTAGAGGTATACAAGCAGGAAGAGTATGGGTTAATAACTATCATACTTATCCAGCTCATGCTGCGTTTGGTGGTTATAAGATGAGTGGTATTGGTCGTGAAAATCATTTAATGATGCTAGATCACTATCAACAAACAAAAAATTTACTTGTAAGTTACGATACTAACCCTACAGGCTTATTTTAAATAAAAGAACGTATTGCTATATTTATAATTGATAGAAATCTGTTGTGATATCGTCGCAGCAGATTTTTATTATCTAAAATCATTTATTATGCACATCCCTCCTACTTAGGCGTATAATAGAGTCATTATTAGAGAAAGGTGTGGAAATATGCAAAAAGCTTATAGGCAACTCATATTAGGAATGATTTGTTTATTTATTGTGATGGCAATCGGCCGCTTTGCATACACACCTATCATGCCATTTATGCAACAAACAGGACACATGGATAATCAGAGTGCTGGGTTACTTGCTACGATTAATTATTTAGGTTATTTGATTGGAGCTATTATTCCTATATGGGTAGTGGTGTTTAGTAAGGTTAAGGATTTGAAGATTTATTTGATTATCAATATTGTTGCAACATTACTTATGGGGCTATTTGATCATTTCACTTTATGGATTATATTCCGGTTAATTTCAGGTATCACGAGTGGCACAGTCTTTGTCCTAGCTTCGAATGTATCACTTGAAGCATTAAGAATAGTTAATAAAAATCGCATATCTGGGTTTCTTTATAGTGGCGTAGGACTTGGAATTTTTACAAGTAGTATCTTTATCTTTTTATATACTACAGGACATAATTGGAAGATTACATGGATATTATTAGGCATTTTTTCAATAATTATGGGAAGTCTTGTTATATTTGGAATGCGAGAAAATCCAACGATTGAAAATGACTCGGCTGAATCAACAAATAATAGCAACAAAACGACAAGGAAACTGGATAAAAAGTTTATTTGGGGTTTTTCAATTGCATACTTTTGTGAAGGAGCCGGTTACATCATTACTGGAACATTCTTGGTGGCAATTGTTAAATCTATACCTGAATTAGCAGACTATGCGGCATTAAGTTGGATGTTTGTTGGTTTAGGAGCAATACCATCTACAATTTTATGGTCTATGATGGCTGAAAAGTTGGGGCATGGGAAAGCAACATATTTAGCTTTTATTCTACAAATTATTGCAGTAATATTACCTGTATTTTCTGAAAGTATGATGAGCCTAGTCATTAGTTCGCTTTTCTTTGGTGCGACATTTCTTGGATTGACAACATTATTTATGTCTAAAGCACAAGCGCTGATGTTTCAGGGTGTTAGTAAAATTAATTTAGTTGCCACGTTAACTGTGATTTACAGTTTAGGCCAGATGATTGCACCAGCACTTTCTGGTGTATTAATTGGTGAAACAGGCAATTATAATGCAGCACTTATATTTGCCTCTATCATCCTTTGTATCGGACTATTAAGCAGTATGTACAGTTATAGAGTAACAAACTAAATACAAGAAGATAGAAAGAATTAAAGCAACAATGAAAAAGTGTAATGTTATATATACCTACGAAAGGTTTGTTTCTTCATTTTTTTTATGGTTATTATACTTTTGTGTAAAATGACTTTTTGTGGTAATATCGTCATGGATAAAAATTCGAGATATTAAAAGATAAGAAGGTTTAATTATATATGAAGGAAAACTTTTGGCGTGAATTACCACGTCCATTTTTTGTTTTGGCACCAATGGAAGATGTTACAGATGTTGTCTTTCGTCACGTTGTAAGTGAAGCGGGCAGACCTGATGTCTTCTTTACAGAGTTTACGAATACGGAAAGCTTTTGCCACCCTGAAGGCGTACACAGTGTGCGTGGACGTTTAACATTTACTGAAGATGAACAACCTATTGTAGCTCATATATGGGGAGACAAACCCGAACACTTCCGTGAAATGAGTATCGGTATGGCAGAAATGGGCTTTAAAGGTATTGATTTAAATATGGGTTGTCCCGTACCGAATGTTGCAACGAAAGGTAAAGGATCAGGTTTGATCCAGCGCCCTGAAACTGCGGCTGAGATTATTCAAGCAGCTAAAGCGGGTGGTCTACCGGTAAGTGTAAAAACACGACTTGGTTATTCTGAAATCGATGAGTGGAGAGATTGGCTAGCACATGTGTTCAAACAGGATATCGCAAATTTATCGATTCATTTACGCACGCGTAAAGAAATGAGTAAGGTGGATGCACACTGGGAATTAATCGGAGAGATTAAAGCATTACGTGATGAAATTGCACCAGACACATTGTTAACGATTAACGGAGATATTCCAGATAGAAAAACAGGACTCGAACTGGCAGAGAAATATGGTATTGATGGTGTGATGATCGGGCGTGGTATTTTCCATAATCCGTATGCATTTGAAAAAGAACCAAGAGAACATACAAGTGAAGAGTTACTAGGACTATTGAGACTGCACCTTGACTTGTTCGATAAATACACAGAAGATGAGCCACGTCAGTTTAAACCATTACGTAGATTCTTTAAAATATACGTGCGTGGCATTAGAGGCGCAGGAGAACTGAGACATCAGCTAATGAGTACAAATACTACAGACGAAGCTCGAGCCTTACTTGATGAATTTGAAGCGCAGATAGAAGTAGTTAGATAATCTTAAGTATATGGTATAAATATATTGAGAAATTAAGAAAAATGGGTTGGTCATCTTGAAATAAAGATGGCCAACCCATTTTTTGTTGCTTTGATTATAGTAAAAATAGCTATTTATACAAAGTTTACAGTAATAGAGCGCAGTGATGAATGTCTCAGTCACTATTTCTGTTTAATAGTTAATGAAACAATGAGTGCAATAATCATGAAAGCTATAATCATTAAGACTACCCCGGGCCATTGAATATAATTATAAAAAATACCTGCCAATGTGCCACCAACAGAAGACCCCATGTAATAAAATAATAAGTATAAACTTGATGCCTGCGCTTTATGATGTTCAGCCCGGCTAGCCACTACACCGCTTGCAATTGCGTGACCGCTGAAAAAAGCATAAACACTGAAGGCCAATCCGAGAATTTTAAAAGTTAATAGTGGCAAAAGGGTAATACAAATGCCAAAGATTAATAACAAAATACTAAATTTCAAAGCATTTAATGTACCTAATTTGGAACGTAACTTGGCATTTAATATAGAAGATAACATGCCAATCAAGAACAATAAATACACAAAACTAATGATACTATCATGTAATTGGTATGGCTTTGATGCCAAAACAAAACCAATATAGTTAAATGCAGCAATATTACATCCTAATAGTAGGAACCCAAGCATAAAAGGTTTGAGTAATCGGATGTTTTTTAAATGTTGTCCGTAGCTCAGTAATAAATCTTTAATGGAAAACCTTTGTTTTTCAAAATTTTGAGAGCGTGGCAATAAGAACGCGAATAATATCGCTGCGATTATACTAATAATTGCAATTGAAAAGAGACCTATTTGATAACCATAAATACTTGAAATAAAACCTGTAAATATTCTGCCAAAAGCCCCGCCAAATGCATTTCCACTAATGTAGATGCCCATTGCCTCTGGTAAACTGTTTGCAGAAATCTCTTCTCCGATATAAGCCATGGCAATAGATGGAAGTCCTGCTAAACAAACTCCCTGGATAAGTCTCACGATTAAGAACGTGTTGAAATCTGTGATAAAAGGTTGAATTAATGCTAAAAGTGAGACTGAAATCACAGAAAAAATCATGATAGGTTTACGACCTAATACTTCTGATATTGCGCCGAAAAACAACATAGCAAAAGCTAAAGTTAGAGTAGCGGCAGATAAAGCCAAGCTTGAAACAGTCTCGCTAACATTAAATGATTGAGTGAAATGAGGGATTAATGGCTGCACACTATAAAGTATTGAAAAAATAGTAAATCCTGAAATAAATAGTGCGACGATAATTTTGATATATGCGCGTGACCCTCTGCTGACATAATTATTTTCCAACCCAGCCATTTTAAACGAACCTTTCTTAATTTATTGATGATTCCATATTAGCACTTAACAAATAATATAAAAAATATATTGATTGTTTTTAAATATGTAATGTAATTATCATTATGAAGTAATTTTATAAATAAAATCTTCAAATTGTAACAAAGTTTCTTTTTCGCATTTATGTTGTGGGATTTTTGATTAAAAAATTTCACTTTTAAAAAATAATACAAATCTTCGTTAGAAAAAGTAGTTTAATTCAAAAAAACATATTGATTTTAATTAAAAATGTTATAAGATTATAGAGAATGTATTATTAAGTATTTTTAAATGGTGTAGGGCTTAATTTAGTGGGAATAAAAAAAGAATATAAATGGGGAGAAGATAATAATATGAAAAAATTATTATTTGTAGTATTAATAGCACTGTTGTTTTTGTCTGCATGCGGTACTGGTAATAAAGAGTCAAAAAGCGAAGAAACACATAGCAAAGAAACAAAAGAGAGTAATAAGTCTAAAGCGACAGATAAAATGAAAACTTTTAAAATGAATCAAGTTGTAGATGCTGATGGTGTAGATATTAAATTAACAAAAGTAGAATACGTCAATGATTACGACGAATACAGCGCACCAGAAAATGGGAAAGTTATCAAAGTTTATTTGAAGTTTAAGAATAATAATGAGGATCAGGTACTTGTTGATTCGACCGATTTCAGTATGAAAATGGATAATGAAAATTATCAAGAATGGTTTGGTAATGATGATACTAATGCTGGTTTTTCTCACCAATTAAATAAAGGTAATACTGGCTCCGGCTATATAACTTATGATGTACCAGAAGGTGATGAATATGCATTAGAAATGGACGCTTATCCTAAGTTTGAAAATGTAAAAGCAAAATGGAAAATTAAAAAAGAAGACATAAAAGAATCTGATGGATCTAATTCAAACCAGAGTGGTGAAAATAACGTCACTACAAATACAGCAGAAGTAGATTCTGATTCGGAACCAGAGGAAGCTGAAAAAGATTCTAACTCAGTAGATCAAGAAACTGAAGAAATGACATATCCTGCAGAAATGTATAATACGTTGGTAGACGAATATAATGAACTCACAGATGGCGAAAAAATGAACCACGTCGATGAAGATGTTTTAGAAATCGAATATGACCAATTAGAAGCACGTGTTGACGAATTATATAGCCAGAAAATGGAACAAGAGGATAAAGAGTTTGAAGAACAAATGAAGCAAGATGAAGAAAAAATGAAACAAGAAGAAAAAGAATTTGAAGAAGAAATGAAAAAACAAGATGAAGCCTATGAAGAAGAAATGAAGGAACAAGAAGCTGCATATGAAAAAGAAATGGAAGAAATAGACAAAACTTATGAAGAAGAAATGAAAGCAATTGAGAATGATGAGGAAATAGAATAAATAAAAAAATATAAAAGAGGTAAAGACAAAATGAATGAAATTCAATCGGTGAAACAAACAAATAGAGTAGCAGAAATGATTTTAGGTATATTGGGAAGCATCTTTGGTATATTAGGCGGGCTTTTTGCAATAATGATAGGCGGGATTGGATCAGAATTTGGTGACGCAGAAAGCGGTAGTATTGCAGGTCTAGGTGGAGCTGTCATTATTACTTGCATTATTACATTAATTTTAAGCTGTATTATTAATAAAAAAAGAGTTTTAATGGGGATATTATTAATCATAGGTGGCATTCTTAATATCATATTTATTAGCTTCTTTGGCATTTTATCTGGCATTTTGATTTTAGTTGCTGGTATACTTGCCCTTATAAGAAAATAATGATAAAAGACAGAGGAAATTCAAAATTTCTCTGTCTTTTTTTCTTTTTGGACACAAATGACACATCATTGTTAAATGTAGGAATATTTTGAAAAATTACATGTATATCAAATCAATTACTAAAAAATTAAAAAACAATTTCTGCTATTCTCTTTCTAGAATTTCTTTGCTATTGTTACCTAAGGAAAAAAATTGGGAGGATTTATTAATTATGAAAAAAATGGTTACAGCAACTATTGCTACATTGTCATTAGGAGCAGTGGGCATAGCTCAATCAGAAGCAGAAGCATCAGAAAACACGCAATCAAGTACACAATACGCAAACAACCAATCTACAAATAGTATATTTGAATATGGTTATATAGATGAAGATAATAATGGGAACTATCATCACACATTAGATGGAAATTGGGACCAATCAATGTTTGATCAAGAAGAATATTATTTCTACTTAATCGATTCAGAAGGAAATTATCACTATTATTATTTCCCTATGAATAATCAAGGCGTAAACACAACAAACGCAACTGCAACAAACGCAACTGCAACAAACGCAACTGCAACAAACGCAACTGCAACAAATGCAACTGCAACAAACACATATGAAGACAATAACTATAGTGCTGATAAAAGTCATGAAGAAGTTCAAGAGAATGGTTATGATGTGAATGAAGCACCTGCTCAACCACAAGAAGCACCACAAAGTTCAAATAATGAAGTTTCTGCTCAAACTTCATCTCAAGAACAAACTGCATCAAACAATAACAGCCAAGCATCAAACGAAAGCTATGAAAATAGTTATACGCGTAATGATGGTAACGGTGCTGAAAATGTAAACCAAAACGCAACTTCAAATAACGTAAATAATACAACGAATGCACCTGCTACAGAGACAACAAATGAGTCTCAAGAAGCACAAACGTCACAAAAAACACAAACATCACCACAAGAAGCACCATCATCAAATGATTCACAAAATAAAACATCGTCAAACAGTAACAACAGCACGAGTTCGTCAAATTGGTTAACTAGTAACAGCCAAATGCAACCATATGGCCAATATCATGGTGGCGGCGCGCATTATGGTGTCGACTATGGAATGGATGAAAATACGCCAGTATATTCATTAACAGACGGAACTGTTATTCAAAGTGGATGGAGTAATTATGGTGGTGGAAACCAAGTTACAATCCAAGAAGAAAACAGTGACAATTATCAATGGTATATGCACATGAATTCACTAAACGTTGAAAAAGGCGATCAAGTTCAAGAAGGCCAACAAATTGGTGAATCTGGTAGTACAGGTAACTCTACTGCACCACACTTACACTTCCAACGCATGGAAGGTGGAATTGGTAATAGTTATTCAGTAGACCCAACTTCATATGTAAATTCAAAAGCATAATTAAAATACAATCGTTCTTGAAATTCTTTTAAAGGATTTCGAGAGCGATTTTTTATTTGTAGTTATAATTAGCAAAGAATATTTGAAATATCCTGAAGACCATATCATAATTGCATTAAGTTAGAGTTGGAGAGGATGAGGATATGTTTACTGTTTATGGACATAGAGGACTACCAAGTAAAGCGCCTGAAAATACCCTAGCATCTTATAAAGAGGCTGCGAATACACCTGGATTAAAATGGATCGAACTAGATGTAGCAATTACAAAAGATGAACACCTAGTCATGATTCATGATGACTATCTTGATCGTACAACGGATATGGTAGGAGAAGTTACACAACTGAATTATACTGATATCAAAGACGCATCAGCAGGTAGTTGGTTTGGTACAGAATTTGAATCAGAGCAACTTCCTACTTTTGATGAAGTAATAGAATTAGCTAATACTTATAAAATGAATTTGAATATAGAATTAAAAGGCGTTACAGGAGCAAATGGTACAGCGCTATCCGAAAGTATGGTCAAACAAGTTGCTAAAAAATTAAAAGCTTTAGATTCAGATTTAAAAGTTTTAATATCAAGCTTTAATGTGGTGTTAGTAAAATTAGCACAGCATTTTATGCCAAATTATGAAAGAGCAGTTATATTTAAAGCGGCTTCTTTTGGAGAGGATTGGCGAACACTTTTAGAGTTTTGTGGATCGAGTATAGTGAACATTGAAGATGCAAAATTGACGCAAGCGCGTGTTAAAAAGATTAAAAATGCTGGATATGCATTAAATGTATGGACAGTCAATAAGAAATTACGTGCGAATCAACTAGCTAATTGGGGCGTTGATGGCATTTTTACTGATAAAGCGGATGAAATGATTCATTTAGAAAAATTGTGAGATAATGGAATGGTAATAAGATTTCAAATAAATAAGCGACCCTGAATCAGAGTCGCTTTAATTACGTGCTTTAATATATAGTATCCCTTTGTCTTAATTATACTATAAATTCCAATGACATTATAGACTACTTCTTTACCTTATAGCGGTTTATAATTGTGAATAGTTTAAGGGCGGAGGGAGTTTAAAATGATGTCAAAACAGGAGCAGTTATTAGAGCAAGGACCGTTTTTTCATGGTACTAAAGCAGAATTAGAGTTAGGTGATTTGCTTGAAGCGCAACGTATTTCTAATTATCAGGACCGGAAGATGAATCACATTTATTTCACTGGCTCTTTAGATACAGCAAAGTGGGGAGCTGAGCTTGCTGTTGTGTTAGCTGACGAACCAGCTAACGAACACATTTATATTATTGAGCCTATGGGGGAATTTGAGAATGATCCAAATGTGACTGATAAAAAATATCCAGGTAATCCAACGCGTTCATATCGATCGAAAGAACCTTTGAAAATTGTAGGAGAATTAGCAACATGGGAAAGGCATTTTGATCACGACATTGACCAAATGTTAATTGGATTAGCGCAATTACGTAAAGACGGATTAGATATTATTGAAGATTAATAAATCGCCTTGATGAAGGTGAATTAAAGCAGGCCATAAATGATGAAACGTGGGCTGCTTATTCACATTTAAAGTAGAGAATAATTAAAGAGTATATTTTTAAAAATTGTAAACATATCTAACACTTGAAGCGAGAAAAAGTAGTATAGTAATTACGTATGTAATATCCAAAAATAAGAAAAAGGATTAATCAATGTTATGTTTCAAAAATTAATAAGTGTGGTACCTACTGCGATTTGTGGCATGGCGCTAGGTATTTCAGCATTAAGTAACCTCTTATATAGTATGGGGTGGAGTATTTCGGCTACAATATTTTTAATAATAAGTGTCATCGTGGTGGGTTTGTTTATATTAAAATGTATACAATTTCCTAGAATAGTGTTGAAAGAATTAACTGATCGGAATATTTGTGCGACATTTCCCACAATCACCATGACATTTTTAACGTTATTTTATATCTTGTATCATGAACTGAATATAGCTTGGGAAATAATCGCTTGGTTATGGTGGTTAACTGTCATTTTACAGTTTGCTATTATCGGATTTTTTATATATTATCATATCTATTTACATAGAAATGAACGCATTATTCCTAATACAAGTTGGTTTGTTACGTTTGTTGGAATTGGGGTAATATCAGAAACGGCTGAAGATTTTTCACCGTATTTTGGCGAAATCATTGTATACTTAGCTACCTTCTGTTTTTTAATATTGATATGTAGTGTCTTATTCAAAAAAACATGGAGTTTATATAATGAAAATCAATTTCCGATGACAATTATTATAGCTGCGCCAGCATCACTGTGCCTAAATGGTTATTTATTAACTACAACGCATGTCACATTAGGTTATACTGTAACAATGCTTATTATTTCTCAGTTCATTTTTCTTTTTTCTTTAACATTTATTCCAAAATTGTATGAATTAAATTTTAGATTTTCATTTTCAGCCTTAACATTCCCCTGGGTGACCACAGCAACATCACTTTTCAATTTATTGGAAATAGTAAATTTACCGCATCAAATACACACTGTGTTGTATGTTTTGATGTTACTTGAAGTTCTATTTGCAGTCATCGTCGTAATATACGTTATTTTAGGGTATATTTCGTTTTTAAAAAAACGAACATTGGAAATCAAATGATACTTTTAAAGAAGGACCCTTCAAAAATATATGAGTAAAATCCACTAGATATAATTTGAGAATTTAAATATAAATATATGTAATTTTAGAATTAAAGCAAAAATATTTAATAAAGGAATGTGAGTCATGGAAAGTAGTAATAACGATTATGAGAACCTGTTGTTTTATTTTGCATATAAGACATTTATCAATACAGCAGATGAAATTATAGAATCTTATGGTTTGAATAGACAGCATCATAGGTTTTTATTTTTTATTGAAAAAGTACCTGGTATTACAATTAAAGACTTATTGAAAAGTTTAGAAATTTCTAAACAAGGTAGTCATGCAACGTTAAAAAAATTAAAAGATGAAGCTTATATTACTGAACAACCAACAGAAGCGGATAAAAGAATTAAATCATTATACCCTACTGAAAAAGGGACAAAATTAGTACATGAGCTTAACAAAGCCCAAAACGATTTGTTTCAAGATATACAGAAAAAAGTGGGGAATGATTGGTATGCAATTATGGAGGAGTTTGCTTCTTATCGTACAGGTTTCCAAGAAGTGAAATATTTAAAAGATGAGTTTAAAGAAGATTAAATCTAAATATCTAAAAAAATTTATTCTTCTTAAATTTTAAGAATTTTCTAAAAATAAGTGGTGCAATCATCCTTTCTTTATTATACTTTTAATAAAGAAAGGATGATTTTTTATGGTTAAAGTAGCAATTGCAGGAGCAGGTGCCATGGGCGGACGTATTGGAACACAAATTGCTGAAGCAGGATATGATGTAACATTAATTGATTATTGGAAAGAACATATAACAAATATTAAAAAGTATGGCATTAATATTCAAACTGAAAATGATACATATAATGTGAAAATTAATGCAAAACTACCAGAAAAAGTAGATGAACAATATGATTTAATTATCATACTAACGAAAGCTATGGAATCAGACGCTATGGTCGAAACACTTAATGAGGCAAATGCGATTAAAGAGAATACAGCAGTGTTAACGATGATGAATGGTTTAGGACATGAAGAACGGTTTGCTAAAATCATTCCAAAATCACAAATATTTTTAGCAGTTACGATGTGGACAGCAGGTTTGAGGGGGCCAGGAGAGTTGTTGTTAGAAGGTACTGGCACAATAGAAATGCAACGTGCAGATGGTAGAGAAGATTACCGCACTGAAGTAATAAATACAATATTTAACAATGCAAAATTAAATTCTACAATCAGTGAAAATGTTTTTGAATCTATATGGTCAAAAGCGACGTTGAATAGTGTATTAAACCCGTTATGTACTATTTTAGATCAAACAATAAATCAATTTTCTCTCTATCATCAATCGCGTCAAATGGTTACACCAATCGTTGAAGAAATTGTAACTGTAGCTAAAGCACATGGTATAGTGCTCAATGCCGAGAGATTAATACAAAAAATTGAAGCTGCATATCCTGTTGAATCACAAGGTCTACATTATCCATCGATGCATCAAGATTTATATAAAGGTCGTTTAACAGAAATTGATTATTTAAACGGACAAATTGTTGAATATGGTAAATCGTATGGCATACCAACACCAAATAATGAAATGCTAACACACATGATTCACCAATTAGAACAAAAGTACAAAAAATAAAGTCAACATCATTGACCTTTCATCTCAATTAAGTTAAGTTGGTAGTGCAAGAGAGATGGATAAAAAGGGGAAATGATGAATGAAAAAACGCGTAGGACAATATTTGATGGACTGTATTAGTAATGTTGGTGTAGATAAAGTGTATGGTGTGCCTGGGGACTTCAACCTTGCATTTTTAGATGACATTATCAATAGGGATGATATGCAATGGATCGGTAATACAAATGAATTAAATGCGAGTTATGCAGCAGATGGATATGCACGAATTAATGGTATCAGTGCAATGGTAACAACGTTTGGTGTTGGAGAATTAAGTGCCGTTAATGGAATTGCTGGTGCCTATGCTGAGCGCATTCCTGTAATTCAAATTACAGGTGCGCCAACGAGAGCTGTCGAAAACGCTGGGAAGTACGTACATCATTCCTTAGGAGAAGGGAATTTTGACGACTATAGAAAAATGTATGAGCCTATTACAACGGCACAAGCATATGTTATACCTGAAAATGCACAAGTAGAAATACCTAGAGTAATTGAAGCGGCACTAACAGAAAAGCGCCCAGTTCATATACATTTACCAGCTGATGTAGTGAGTGTAGAAATTGAAGTAGTTACGCCATTTAAATATTCACAAAAGCAAGAAGTGAATGTTGATAAATATATAAATATGGTGAAAGAAAAGTTACAAAGCGCAGATAATCCAGTAATTATTACTGGACATGAAATTAATAGTTTTGGCTTACATGACAAACTTGAACAATTTGTAAACCAAACTCAAATACCAGTAGCGCAATTATCGTTAGGTAAAGGTGCTTTTAATGAAGAAAGTCCTTATTATATGGGAATTTACGATGCTTCGTTAGCCGAAGAAAATATTAGAAATTATGTGGATCAAAGTGATGCGATTTTAAATATTGGTGCTAAATTGACAGATTCAGCGACTGCAGGATTTTCATATCAATTTGATATTGATGATGTCGTTATGGTTAATCACCGAAACTTTAAAATTAATGAAACCCAAGACACAGAAGTTGGTCTCATTGATTTGATAGATGGTTTAAATACAATAACTTATACTAATGAAGCAATGTTCCCACAATATGAGCGACCTAAAGAACATCAATATGATTTGACAGATGAGCCATTAACACAAGAGACTTATTTTAAAATGATGCAAGATTTTATTAAGCAAGGCGACGTTATATTGGCTGAACAAGGTACATCATTCTTCGGTGCTTATGATTTAGCATTATATAGTGATAATAAATTTATAGGTCAACCATTATGGGGATCTATAGGGTATACATTACCAGCGACACTCGGTACACAGATGGCAGACCCTCATCGTAGAAATGTGTTGTTGATAGGAGATGGTTCGTTACAGTTAACGGTGCAAGAAATGTCTTCAATGATTCGAGCACAAATGAAACCTGTCATTTTTGTAATAAATAATGATGGTTATACTGTCGAACGTAAGATTCACGGTGAAAATGCATTATATAATGATATTCATATGTGGGACTATAAATTACTTCCAACCCTCTTCGGTGGTGAAAATGAGGTAGTTGTACATGATGTGACTACAAGTAATACATTACAGCACACGCTTCTTGAGATTAATGATAAGCCTGATATGATGCATCTTGTAGAAGTGAAAATGGGGGTTCATGATGCCCCGCATAAATTAAATGCGATAGGTCAAGCATTTGCGAAACAAAACGGCTAGATTAATTTAAAAAAGCATTGGACACTTACTATGTCCAATGCTTTTTCTATTGATTTATAAAGAAGCAATCGCTTATTAATTTAATCCTTTTCTATTTCTTTATAGTCTACTTGGTCATAGTTTGTTTCAAGCTTACGCAACTCGTCTCGTGTTTCTTTTTTTAAACCTTCACCATAGTCCATCATTTTAACAATATCTTTAAAAGCTGCATAGGGTATTGCCAACTCATCTATATCTTCTAGTGACACGTGTAAATCTATGTCTGCTGGACGCCCTTCTTGTAACTTTAATACAAAGTCTGGCTCTGTTACAAATGGTGATGACATACCTACCATATCAGCGTGTTGTAATGCATCTAGAGCACTTTCAGGTGAGTTAATACCCCCGCTAGCAATTACTGGAATCCGTCCATTTAAATAATCATGAACAATGGCATTGACATAATGACCAGTATGCCTACCATCAGAGCGAACTTTATTTTGATAAATTTGACGACCCCAACTAGCAATAGCTAAATATTGCACATCTGCCGTATCTAATACCCAATCGAGATGTTGATTAAATTCATCAATAGTATAACCGACATCACTACCACGTGTTTCTTCAGGTGTAGCACGATATCCTAAAATGAATTGATTTGAAGCTTCTTTATCGATAACGTCTTGGACAGCAGACAGTATTTCCAAACCAATTCGTGCACGATTTTCTAAACTTTGCTTGCCGTATTGATCTGTGCGTTGATTTGAAAAAGTAGAGAAAAATGTCTGTATCAGTAATCGTTGTGCAGCGGAAACTTCAACGCCATCAAATCCAGCTTGTATCGCACGAGATGTTGCCTCAGCGTATTGACGTATTACAGAAGCAATTTTATCTTCTGACATAGCAATAACTTCATGTTGAATGGGGGTGTGCAATGACATTGGACTTGGGCCGTATACTTGTCCGAAATTTAAAATAGCTTGGTTAGAAAAGCGACCAGCGTGTGTGAGTTGTAAGATAGCTTTATTGCCATTTTGTTTCATAACAGCCGCTAATTTCTTAAGTCCAGGTATACAACGGTCATCAGTAATACTAAAACCGTATTCAAATAATTGGCCATACGGCTCGATATAAGCTGCGCCAGTCACTTGGAGAGGTGCAGCATGGGCACGGCGTTGGGCATAGCGTAAATCTTGCTCAGTAATATAACCGTCTTGTGTTGAGGAGTTCGTAGTCATAGGTGAGAGCACAAAACGATTATTTAAGACGATACCATTCGGCAGTGTTAATGGTTCAAATAATGCTTGATAATGAGTTTTCATAACTATAACCTCTATCTTCGTTGTAATATGTAGTTTCAAATTAACACTATTAGGATATAGTGGTCAATTAAATAAAAAATAAGGAGGTTTTCCAAGCAAAATATAACAAAAAAATTTTATATCAGTTATCCTATAAAGTAAGGGTAATTTAAAAAGGGAAGTATGTCTTGCGACATAACGCACAAAACTTTATATATAGAATTTACCTTAACTGAGCTATGTTGTATACTCAATCGTAAGTGCTTACATTACTTGTCTTAATAAAGCATATGAGGTCAGAATGGTTGGAGGTGGTAGCTAACGTGATTCAATTGAATGTTTTAGACTATGCTGTGATTGATGAAGGCAAGTCAGCACAAGATGCCTTACAAGATACAGTACGCTTAGCACAATTAGCAGACAATCTTGGTTATAAGCGCTTTTGGATGACGGAACATCATAATGTACCAGCATTCGCATGTAGTAGTCCAGAGTTATTAATGATGCAATTATTAGCAAAGACGCACCAAATTCGACTGGGTTCAGGGGGTGTGATGCTCCCGCACTACAGTCCATTTAAAGTAGCGGAAAACTTTCGTTTATTAGAAGCATTTTATCCAGGTCGCGTTGATTTAGGTATAGGGAATAATGCAGGTACGCCAATTGTGAAACAAGCGATGAATGAGATGAAAACACACTTTTTAGACTACGAGCAGTCTATTACAGATGTCAGACATTATATAACTGAGAATGAAGCAGAGCAACGTTTAAAGCAGGCGTTTGCACAACCTCGTATAACAACGACACCTCAAATGTGGTTGTTGAGCACAAGTGTTTCCTCTGCAGAAATGGCTGGAAGACAAGGTATGGGATATACGTTAGGTACATTTTTACTACCTAATGAGACTGCTATAAAAAAAGCAACACATAGTGTCAAAGCATATAGAGAGGCTTTTAAGGCTACCGCACTGAACATGGAACCGACTGTAATTGTGACTGTGTTCGCTGTTGTCGCAGATACTGAATCAGAAGCGGAAGCGTTAGCGCAAGCACTAGATATTTGGTTGCTAGGTAAACAGCAATTTGCGGAATTTGATCGTTTGCCCTCTATTGAAACTGCACAAGCCTATGAGCGTAGTGCAAGAGACAAACGCTTGATTACTCAAAGTCGTGCTCGGATGGTTGTAGGCACTAAAGATAGTGTAAAAGAACAAATTGATACTATAATTCAAACATTTAACGCAGATGAAGTAATGATTGTACCTTTGATTCCAGATATAGAGAAACGTTGCCGTACAATCGAATTACTCGCACAAATATATTTATAAAAATTAGATGAGAGGAAGTTGTTTTATGAAAAAATTAGCGAATTATTTATGGGTAGAAAAAGTTGGAGAACAATATGTATTCAGTATGACACCAGAATTACAAGATGATGTAGGAACGGTAGGTTATGTTGAATTTATGGGTGGAGATGAAATTAAAAAAGATGACGAAATTGTTAGCATTGAAGCTTCCAAAACAGTGTTAGACGTACAATCACCATTAGCAGGTACAATTGTTGAACGTAATACAAAAGCTGAAGACGAGCCAACGATTTTAAATTCAGAAAAACCAGAAGAGAACTGGTTAGTTAAACTAGAAAATGTTGATGAAGCAGCATTTAATGCACTTCCAGAGGCATAACATATGCAACAAGCAGAACGCTTATCATATTTAATAGATTATTTATGGCATGAAGCACATGAAAATACTATTTTGGTATTACCTGATACTGAACAAGAACGGTTTGAAATGTTTCGCGGTTTGGTAAATGTAAGGCCTGCAACGCCTGTTTCAGAAGACTTTATTAAAGTACAAGATGCGTTTTTACAAACTTATAATGCTCAATATCTTACAAAAATATCATCATTAACACCACATATTAATGGTGATATTTATCTGTGGCAAGGCGATATTACTCAACTTGAAGTAGATGCTATTGTGAATGCTGCAAATAGTCGCTTGTTGGGGTGTTTTGAAGCGAATCATAACTGTATTGATAATATTATCCACACTAAATCAGGAGTGCAGTTACGTTTGGCATGTGCAAGCTTAATCGAGCAACAAGGTAGGAGGGAAGGCGTTGGCAAAGCCAAAATAACGCCGGCTTATAATTTACCTTCTCAATATGTCATTCATACAGTTGGACCGCAAATTCGCAAGCTACCTGTGTCACAAATGAATCGTGATTTACTAGCGCGCTCTTATCGTAGTTGCTTAGAATTGGCTGATCAACAACACTTAAAAAGTATTGCTTTATGCTGTATTTCAACTGGTGTGTTTGGCTTTCCACAGGAAGAAGCCGCACAAATTGCTATTTCAACGGTAATGCAATATAAAAAAGAGCATGACAGTGGTATTAAAGTAATTTTCAATGTATATACAGACAAAGATGTAGCATTGTACAAGGAGGAACTGAAACAATATGACTGAATCAACTTGGGACATATTAACCAAAAATTATAATCAACAATCCGATATATTAGCAGATGCTTTAAATGAAGCAGATGCGGTGGTGATTGGTATAGGTGCAGGCATGTCAGCTTCTGATGGTTTTACGTATATTGGTGAACGCTTCACAAAAAACTTTTCGGATTTTATTGAAAAATACGGTTTCTTTGATATGTTACAAGCAAGTCTTCATACATTTGAAAGTTGGCAAGAATACTGGGCTTTTCAAAGTCGTTTTGTTGCACTGAATTATTTGGATCAGCCTGTAGGTGCATCTTATATAGCTTTAAATGAAATTTTAAGTAATAAGGATTATCACATCATTACGACTAATGCAGATAATGCTTTTGCTGTAGCAAATTTCGATTTAAATAAGGTGTTCCATATCCAAGGAGAATATATTTTATGGCAATGTAGTCAGCATTGTCATGCTCAAACATACAGAGATGACGCAGCAATACGAAAAATGATTGCAGAACAAGAAGACATGGAAGTACCTAGGGAGCTCCTGCCACATTGTCCAGAATGCGATGCCCCAATGGAAATTAATAAGCGGAAAGCACAGGTCGGTATGGTTGAAGATGCTGATTTCCATGCACAATTATCTCGCTACAATCAATTTCTAGAAGCACATAAAGAGGGTAAAGTGTTGTATTTAGAAATAGGAATTGGTTATACAACGCCGCAATATGTGAAACATCCGTTCCAACGTATGACACGTCATAATCCAAATGCTTTATTTATGACGATGAATAAAAAGGCATACCGTATCCCAGAGCATATTCGACCAAGAACAATTCATTTAACAGAAGACATTTCAACACTGATTACAGAAGCAAATAAAAAATTAACTATATAGGAGAACGTTATGTATTTAATTGAACCCATTCGCAATGGCAAATATATTACAGATGGTGCAGTTGCTTTAGCTATTCAAGTATACGTTAGTGAAAATATATTTTTAGATGATGACATTTTATGTCCGTATTACTGTGACCCCAAAGTAGAGATTGGTCGCTTTCAAAATACTGCTGTAGAAATTAACCAAGATTACATAGATGAGAATGGTATACAAGTTGTCCGTCGTGATACAGGCGGTGGCGCAGTATATGTAGACCGTGGTTCGGTAAATATGTGTTGTATATTAGAAAAAGATGAAACGATTTATGGTAATTTTAAGCGTTTTTATGAGCCAGGTATTCACGCTTTACATCAATTAGGTGCTACAGAAGTGGTTCAAAGTGGTCGCAATGATTTAGCTATTCACGATAAAAAGGTGTCTGGTGCAGCGATGACTTTAATTAATGGACGTATTTATGGCGGTTATTCATTATTGTTAGATGTAGATTATGAATCTATGGTTAAAGTATTGCAGCCAAATCGTAAAAAAATAGAATCCAAAGGTATTAAATCTGTGAGATCTCGAGTTGGTAATATTCGTGAATATTTAGCACCAGAATATCAAGATATAACAATAAATGAGTTTAAAGATTTAATGGTTAAGCAAATATTAGGCGTTGATGATTTGAAGGACGCAAAACGTTATGAATTAACTGAAGAAGACTGGAAAGTCATTGATGAAATGACAGCGTCAAAATATAAAAACTGGGATTGGGTTTTTGGTGGCTCGCCTCGCTATGAATATAATAGAGACGCAAAGTTGGCGGCCGGCATGGTTGATATTTCACTTTCAGTAGAAAAAGGACGTATCTCAGCTTGTCGCATTTATGGTGATTTCTTTGGGCAAGGTAACGTCAAAGATGTTGAAGCGCAGCTCATAGGCGTACGTGTAGTTAGAGAAGATTTAATTAAAGCTTTAAGTGATATAGATATAACACATTATTTTGGGAAAACAACTGCCGAAGAAATAACAGACGTAATATTAAGCTAATATTTATTACCCAGCCTTTCTTATCTAGGCTGGTGTTTTTTCTTTGACTATTGATTTGTAAAATAGTTTGAGGATAAATAATAAAGAGAACTAAATATTATTCGTTTTATTTAAGGAGGCTAAAGTATGGATAAACAACATATTAAAGATGCTTTAGAAAAACATTCCAAAATCATTCTAGAAACGATAGAACATGACCGAATAACTGTAGATAAAATTGAAGATAATGATGATAAAGAGTACTTACATGTATTGGAACCGAAAGATCAAAAAGTAGAAATTGCTAAAGTGACTGATGTTCAAGAAAATAATTACAATCAAATATAATATATAGGTGTGCTGTAACTGGAAACATAATTAACCCCGTATTCTTAAAATAGAATGCGGGGTTAATTAAGGTTACTTGTTATATAAAGGGTTAAAGTACATCTTTTGCACGGTGATCTGTAACGATGAGCAACACATTACCTTGGTCCATAAGCTCTTCGTAATCTTGTGCATCACTTTCAGATACACCGAGTATTTGTAATTTACTCCTTAATTGATCGCCTTGGTTTCCTTCTGCTTCAACAACATCAGAACGATTATAATTAATACCAGAAACTTCTGTGCTATTAACGATGCGTTCTGTTCGATCAGAATCATGAGACAATACAAACACATCTTTAGCATTTATTTTTTGATCTTTTAATGTGTTGATATTAATTTCAATTTCTTCATCATTTGAATAAGCTTTAACAATTGGACTCATATACACACTCCTTTAACAAGTGAATTATTTGATAGCGTCGCGATTAAATTTCGTGTTTTCATCAATAATGTTAAGACGTTCATAACGATCATGAGTAATATAGAATTTAGTGTGTTTAAGAGAGAAATCATATAGTTCTTCTCTTTTAATACCTTCTGGCATTTCAAATTCTGTTACGACTTTTTCTTCATCTTTATTATCTACTTTTGAAATTTGCTCAGGTTCAACGTTTAATGTTTCTTTAGGATAAACTAAGGCAATTGTTGTTTTGCTTTCTTTGATAGACTCTAAGTTTTCTATTTTAAATGCTTCATTGATATAATGCTCTACTCTTTTTTCGCGTTTACGTTTTCTTTTATTTACTACAGCTTCTTTTCTGTAATACTGTTTGAAAATAAAGTAAATAACTAAAACGATAACTATAAATATTATGAAATAAAATATGGACACAGAAACGCCTCCTTTATTTAAAAGTTATTTTTATACTCTTTTATACTTATTGTTTACCACAAACAATGTTTTCAAAACAAAGGCGAATATAGCACAAAAGTTACAGATTTTGAATTGTATGATGATTTGAAATATAATAAGAGATTGAATGGAAGTTAATAAAGGTATATCACAATCGCTGTTAATAAAGTGAGAGCCGATTCAGTGAAAAGGAGAGACAAACATGAAAATAGGTATCGTAGGCGCAGGTAAAATCGTCAAAGAAGCATTACCAGTGATGGAGGAAATTCCAGACATTGATTTTCATAGCATTGTTTCAACAGGAAGAAATCCAGAAAATGTTGAGAACTTGCAGAAAACGTTTAATATAAAGAACGTATATAGTGATTATAAGCAGTTTCTTCAAGATGAAGATTTGGATACAATTTATTTAGCGGTGCCGAATCATCTACATTTTGATTATGCAGTTAAGGCAATCGAGCAACATAAACATGTGATATGTGAAAAGCCGTTTACATTAACCAAAAAAGAATTAGAAAAGTTAAAAAAATTAGCTGACAAGTATCAGGTAATTATTATTGAAGCTATTACAAATCTTTATTTAAGTAATTATGATGTATTAAAGCAATCGTTAAATGAGTTAGGTGCTTGTAAAATAGCACAATTTAATTATTCACAGTATTCTTCAAGGTACGATAATTTTAAAAAAGGTATTATTCAACCTGCTTTTGATCCTAAAAAAGGTGGAGGCGCACTTATGGATATCAATGTTTATAATATCCATTTAGCTGTTGGTCTTTTCGGTATGCCTAAAGGTGTCACATATTTTGCCAACATTGAGCATGATATTGATACATCCGGCATCTTAAATCTTGATTACGACGATATGAAAGTAGTTTGTATCGGAGCCAAAGATTCAAGTTCTGATAATCAATCATATATTCAAGGTGAAGATGCAATGATTAATATTAAAGGTCCGACTAATGAATTAAAGGCATTTGACCTTACATTTAATAAAGATAATACACAAACATATCAAGTGAATCCACATCATCATCGTATGCATGAAGAGTTCGTGAAAATAGTTCAAATAATTAATGACAAAAATGTTGAAGTTGCACAGAAAAAATTAGGACATAGTATACAAGTAATAGAAGTATTAGAACTTGCATTAGAGAGTGCAAAGATTCAAGTAGGGCCATCACAAAAGTAAAATACATGAAAAAGCCAACACTTAAGTATATGCTAAGTGTTGGCTTTTTAGTATTAGGCGTTATTTATTGAAATGAATGTGTTTATAGATTTCATTTTGTATTTCATTGTAAACTGTTAAAAATGGCTTGTCATATTGAGTTGCTGCATTTTTAACGTCTTCAAATTCTGGTTTTGCTTTGATTACTTGTTGTTGCAACATACCGATTTTTACTAATATAGCTCCATAACTAGTGTGAATTGTTTGGAATTGGCGATGCAGTATTTTACGATTAACTGCATAACTTCTTACACCTAGAGAGGATGTATTTTTTAGCATATAATCTTCGAAGTATTGTGCATCATCAAATTTACATATGACTGTTAGTTGTGTCGCGGGTCTGCTCTTTTTCATCGTAATCGGTGTGAAGTAAGCATCTAAAGCACCATCGTCTATAACTTGTTCGATAAAGAAACCGAGTGTTTCTGCTGTCATGTCATCAATTTGACATTCTATTACTTGAACTTGTGAAGGCGTATTGTCTGCAACAGTAAACTGAATTGCGCGTAAAATATTTGGGAATTCAAAATCTTTAATACCACAACCATAACCTATTTCGTCCATACTCACTGCAGGCATAGGTCCAACTTCTGAAACTAATGCTTTAATAAACGCAGCGCCTGTAGGTGTTGTTAATTCACTGCTTACATCAAACGAGGCAAGCGGAATACCTTTTAATATTTCGGCAGTTGCTGGCGCAGGTACTGGATATACGCCATGAGCAATGTTGATTTTTCCGTTACCTGTTGGGATAGGTGAGGCATAAAGCTCATCGATTTCTAATTGCTCTAATGCAAGACAACCACCTATAATATCTATGATAGAGTCCATCGCACCAACTTCATGGAAATGCACATCTTCTACAGACATACCATGAATTTTTGCTTCAGCATGTGCAATGACATCAAAAATACAAATGCTTCTCTCTTTAACTCTAGTAGGTAAGCTGCTCTCTTTAATCATTTTAAAAATATCCGATGCTTTTCTGTGGTGATGCGCTTCATCGAAATCTATTTTAAGCCCTGTAGCTTGGATACCTTGTTTATTTTGTGAGGAAAAATTAAGTTTAAAACCATCGAGTGGTAAGGTGTTTAATTGTGATTCTATATAGGTAGCATCTGCACCTAAATCTACAAGTGAAGACAAAAGCATATCTCCCGCAATACCAGCATGACAATCAAGATAAATTGCCTTTGACATCATAATTCGCTCCTTTATTAAGCATTTTCAATCATTTTTATAATCATTGCGGCATTGTAGCCTCCACCAAAACCATTATCAATATTAAGCACGCTCGTACCTGGAGCACAAGAATTGACCATAGATAAAAGCGTAGTCACGCCGTCTAAATTAGCGCCATAGCCTACACTCGTTGGGACGGAAAAGACGGGATGATCTACTAAACCAGCTACAACACTAGATAGTGCACCTTCCATACCAGCAACGACTACTGAGACATTACTTTGGCGTATGGCTTCGATATGAGCAAATAGGCGGTGAATACCTGAAACACCGACATCATAAAAGCGTTGTACGGTAATGCCCATCACTTCAGCAGTAATAGCCGCTTCTTCAGCTACTGGCAAATCAGAAGTACCTGCACATATAATTGCAGCATATTGTTCTGTTTTATTAATTTTAAGAACTGGAGTACAAACGATCTGTGCTATAGCATGATATTCCAATTCCGGGTGCATGGCAATCACTTCATCTGCTTTGTTTTGATCGATTCTTGTTATTAATATCACTTCATCATGCTTTGATAAGGTAGAGATAATATTATTTAATTGAGTTACAGTTTTACCTTCTCCGAATATTATCTCAGGAAAACCTTGGCGTTTTTTTCTGTGTAAATCTATTTTGGCAAAGCCCAATTCATCATAATGGCTTAATTGAGATTTTGCTTCTGTAACGGAAACTTCATTTTTCTTGACCGCCCACAGCAAAGATTCAATAGGGTCTTGGTTTTCAGTCATGATTATGCCACCTTTATATTGTTAAATATTATCTTGTGTATTGATAACCTCATTCATACTGCCTGTTCGATATCCTTCTAAATCTATTGTCACATAATCGAAACCAAGTTCTTTCAAACGGAGTGTAATTTGATCTTTAGATTGGATAACGACAGGAAGGTCTGTATCGTTAACTTCGATTCTTGCGATATTTTGATGATAACGTACTCTAACATGGTCAATATTTAAATTGAGTATGAATTTTTCAGCTTCATTCACTTTATTTACTTTGGTGAAATTTAAAGTCTCACCATAAGGGATACGTGAAGCTAAACTACATAATGCAGGTTTATTCCACACAGGTAGACCGTTAGACTTACTTAAGTCTCTGATTTCAGATTTGTATAATTCAGCTTCTTGTAAAATGCTTCTAACACCGAATTCAGTTCTTGCTTTAAGTCAGGGTCTGAAATCTTCTAAATCATCCATAATCATACCGTCTAAAACATAATTGAAATTGTAGTTTACTCTTAAGTTTTCAAGAGTTGAATATAATAAACGTTTGCTATAATACCAACTATCAGGGGTGTTTTCAACAATATTTGGGTCTTTTAATTCTTCAATTTCAGTTTCTATTACATTAGCATTTAATGATTTTCCTAATTGTAGTGCTTGATCAAATTCTTCATTTCTAAATAATTCTGATTTTACTATGACAGCTTTAACATTCTCAGTTCCTAATACATCAATGGCTTTTTTTAGTACAAAGCTACTATCTACACCACCTGAAAAAGCTACAATGACACGTTCCATATCTTCTAACATAGTTTCTAATTTTTGTTCTTTATTCATTACTTTAGTTAACATAGCAATTCCTCCTAATTATGATTCTACGTATGGGATTGTAAGTGGGCCGAGTGGCATAACACCTATAGACATATCTTTTCCGTATTTATCTTCTAGTACTTTGAGTGTTTCATTAATGTTCTGTACGGGATGCAACATAGCGTCTTTGGTTTGTTGTTCACTGAGTTTAGAATATAAGTAAACGTCTGCAAAAGTTTGAATTACAGCTTGTTTTTGCACTTGCCATTGGTCTAGCATAGCAAAGTTAGGATCACTAATCATGTCGACGAGTGCTTGAGGTGAGTCAGCCATTTTTAATATTTCTGCATAATTACCGTGGTTTGGGTAGCCATCACTACATTCAGACAACATGATAATACTACCACCTTCTTTTACCACTTTATGTGCTGCACTCATACCTTTAACTGTTTGATATAAGTTTTGATCTAACGGATAACCAGAGTTAGATGCAATCACAACATCGAAACGATGGTCGCACTTAAACATCGCATGTGCTTTTGCATAAGCGCACCCTTTATCATGTGCTTCGTATAGTTCGCCAGCAAAGACTTCAGTAATGTGTTTCTCTTTATTTAATGTGACATTTAACATAAAATCTGGTTTGCACATAGCGTTGATTTCCCGGGTCATATTTTGGACAGGATTATCCGTCATATTTCCCCAAGTTGAACGTATATCGCCAATCATTCTCGCATTATGAAAAGTCATAATTGTTTCTATGCCAGCAATGCCAGGCATAATACCTTTTGGTCCACCTGAGAAACCAGCAAAGAAATGTGGTTCGATAAAACCGGTGACAATTTTAAAGTCTGACTCGACATAATCTTTATTTAAATACACATCACATCCGTATTGACTATGTCCTACTTTTTTAAGTGTGTCCTTGTCGTTACAGTGGTTATGGACAATTTTAATTTTACTTACGATGTCTTCCCCAAGCATTTGAACAAGTTCTTCTCGCGTTTGATCTCGATGTGTGCCTGTGCCGTTAATGATTACAAAATTTTCTAAAGGTACATGGGATAAAGTTTCTACAATCAATGGCACGAGTATATGATTTGGCGTAGGGCGAGTGATATCACTAATGACAATAGAAACTGTTTGATGCTCACTAACCATTTCTTGTAATGGTCTAGTCCCGATTGGATTTTGTAACGCGGAACGTATCGCACCTTCATGGTCTTCAAGTGGGTCTATATTTTGTGGCTCGATTAGCACGCTTTGTTCTGGTAAGTCGACTTCTACATTTGATTTACCATATAAAATTGTGGTTTTCAAAATTTAATCCTCCCTTTTGTTAAAAGCGCTTTCATATACGCTTGAGTTTGTAGTTTGTTTTAACTTATAAAAGGCTTTTTGTTCTTTGTTAAAATGTTCTTTAGTACCATCAACACCTTTATTTTTCTGGTATTTATCTACCATGATAACAACAATTGGACATAAAATTGCTGTAGTAATAGAAGAAACTGAAATTTGTGCTGTCGCAATAGGCGCCACTTTTTCAATCATAGCAAACTCACTTTGACTTAAATTACCACTAGCTAAAGCAGTGGAAGCAGCAGCAACAACTGCAGCAGGTGTGGAAACAGCATTGCCTGCGGTAGATGCTTCTGAAACAGGTCCTATGACACTCTTTTCTTTAAACAATTTAAAAGCAATGATACCTGTCACAGCGGTACAAATAAATGTAAGTAATGCTAAAGTTAGACCACCGGATAATACTGAGAAATTAAAGAATTCAGCTAAATTCATACCAGCACCTAGTGAAAAAGCAAAGAAAGGTATGAGTAACGTTTCGCCAGGTTTTAAGAGTTCTGCTATTTTAGGGTCCAAATTGCCCAGTAGCATACCAATAGCAAGCGGTAATAATACTGATACGAAAGAAATTACTGGAAAATTTGTGCCGATAAAACCTAAAGAGATTAAGGTGAGCAAAGGACCATCGTTAATAGCTAAAATAGACAGTGCGCCAATATCTGAACGATTACCATACGCACTTGTCAAAGCAGCATACATACCGCTATTACTATTGCTCATTGCAGCAATAATTGCAATTGTAGATAAACCAAATAATCCTGTCCACGGATCGAATATAGCACCAAGTAAAAGGCCAACACCTAAACCTGAAAAATATTTAGTTGAGGTTAATAATGCGCCTTTTTTTAATGCTTTTCCTCCAATTCTCAAGTTCATTTGGCTTCCAACACAAAAGATAAATAGGGCGATTAATACAAGTGCACTATCCTTAAATAAATCTTGAGAAAATCCCCCAATTTGCAACATTTCGTAGTGTCCATCGTCAGTCTTTGGTGCGCCTAAAAATTTTAAAGTATTCGTAATAAAATTCAAATGTAATTGATCAATGGTATTGATGGCAGCACCCATTAACAATGGGACAAACATTAAGCCACCTGGCACTTTTTCAATCGTATCCTTAATTCTCATAACAAAACATCCCCTTAATTATGATAATGGTTATGGAAAAATGTTCTTACGATATTCTTAGTTGTTTTTTTTATTAATTTTTCCGAAGTTGCTAACGTTTCTGCTAGTGACAAAGGTCCATCGGTTAAACTAAAAGCACTTACTACACCAACTTTATCGAGCTGTTCAACATCAACTTCAACAGAACCTCCGATAAAAATGACAGGTACATTAAATTTTTGAGCACATTCTGCGATACCTATAGGTGTTTTGCCAAAGAAAGTTTGAAAATCAATTTTGCCTTCTCCTGTAATAACTAAATCTGCATCATCTAATAGCTGTTCTAAACGTGTGTGCTTGATTACTACTTGAATGCCGTCCTCAAAACAACTAGGGAAAAAAGCTTTAAAAGCGCCACCTAAACCACCAGCAGCACCTGCACCTGACATATCATGTAATCTCACTTTTTGGTGCTTTTCTACCAAATCTGCCCAATGTGTTAGATTAGAATCAAGTTGTGCTATCTCATTTGATGTTGCGCCTTTTTGTTTACCAAACACATGTGATGCACCATTCTTTCCTATTAAAGGATTCTGGACATCAGTAGCAATTATAAAGTCACAACCTTCAATTCTAGAATCAAAATGTGTTAAATCAATCTGTTTAATATGCTGTAAAGCGCCGCCGCCAAAAGGAATGTCTTTACCATTGACGTCTGTTAATTTGGCCCCTAAAGCTTGTAACATACCAGCGCCAGCATCATTCGTAGCAGATCCCCCAATAGCTAAGATGAATTTCTTATATCCTTTGTTTAATGCATCATGAAGGAGTTCACCTGTACCATAAGTTGTCGTTGTCATAGCATTTAAATCTTCTTCTGATAGATGCTTTAATCCAGAAGCTTCAGCCATTTCAATGATGCACGTTTCATTATCATTCAGTACACCATATTGTGCTGTCACTCGATTACCAAGAGGTCCAGTCACTGTAGCTTTGTGAAAAGTACCATGTGTAGCATTTACTAATGCTTCCATCGTACCTTCACCACCATCACCGACTGGTAAAGCATGTATTTCAGCTAGCGGGTACACTTCATTGATGCTTTCTATCATATAGTTTGTAACTTCAGTAGCACTCATACTCCCTTTAAATGAATCAGGAGCTAAAATGATTTTCACTTAAAACTCCTCCTTTGTAATCGCTTTCTTTTGCTGTTTTTTTATTGTATCGATTTTATTTTGGTTAAAATAGGGTTAAACTATACAAATATAAAGGAATGATTTTGTATAAAAGTGATAAGTGGTGAAAATATGAATATATTAACTGAAGAAATTGCATCTTTAATCGTTGAAGAAACTGCTAAGAGAACAGATAGTAATATTAATATTATGAATTTTAATGGAGAAATTATTGCTTCTTTTGACAAAAAGCGCATTGGCACCGTTCATGAAGGCGCGAGAAAAGTATTAGAGTGTGAACAAATGGTTGTTCTTTCAAGAGAAGAGAGTAAGTTGTTACAAGGTACACAACCAGGTGTTAACTTACCAATTATTTTTCAAGATCGTATTGTAGGTGTCATCGGTATTACAGGTGAGCCAGAAAAGGTGACGCATGTAGCAGATTTAGTGAAAATGTCTACGGAGTTAATGTTGTATCAAAATTATTTCACATATGAATTGGAAGGCAATATTCGAAGTCAGGAATTATTTATAGAAGAATTGTTAAAAAGTGAGCCTTCCAACTCATTTATTCAACATTTAAGTAATCAATTGAATACGAATTTATTGTCATTTGGGAAATGTATTATTGTGAATATAGAAAAACAAATATTTTCTCGAAATAGTATCGTGCGCACATTAGCAAGTAAGATTGCATCAAGCTCTTTCGTCATTGCGTTTACTAATCATAACCGCATCGTCATTCTTGCAACAGACGAAGAACAATACGGATTAGATAAGAAAATAAACCGCATTCATCAAATGTTTGTAGAGCTAAACTTAGATGTACGGATGACCTCAAGTCTTATTTTTGAAAATTTAAATGACTTTAAAAAAGCATATGAAGAATGTGAACTCGTATTTATGTTAAACGACCAATCTTCACCTTTATTGTCATTTGAAGATGTAGAAGAAAAAACATTACTTTATCAAATAGATAGTGAGATTAGAGAACGATTTAAAAAAAGAATACTAAGTGACTTAGACGATCAAAGTATCGAAACATTAAAAATCTTCTTTCATAATGATTTAAATATTGCACAAACTGCCAAACATTTATTCATTCATAGAAATACACTGTTGTATAGATTAGAAAAATGTAAAACGCGAACAGGTTTAAATCCGAAAAAGCATTCTGAGGCGTTAAAATTACAAATCGCAATATGGTGTTAATGATGTTTTGATATAAGTAACCCAATAATTGAAAAGTATTATATTTATCCTAGTTGTATTCTCAAATGGTAACTAGGATAAAATATTGCGTTTTCAGTTTTTAAAAAATTACTATAAAGTGCTTTACAAATTACACACCCAATTATATAATAAAATTAAGTTATTACTAAATAATTCTATAAAATAAACAACGGAAATTTTATAGATGCAAAACGTTTTGCTTTCAATTTGATATTTGTTTAGAAAGGGCGCCATTATTGAATTATGAAGTGATAACTCACATCAATGAAACATTGATGTATTTCAAACGAAGGAGGATGAACAAAGTGCAAGTGCAGTAAACATTATAATATTGAAAATATATTTTTTAATAACACGAAGCTATCAAATAAGTATTACACTACAGTAAAAACGAATTGCCACATTATTTTTAAAACTCAGAAGTTGTATATATTCAAACCACAAGACCCACTTTTGTCACTCTCGAAAAATTTTAATTAGAAATATACCCCACTTATCCTATTATCTAATGATTATATATTAAATATTCACCTACTTTAACCAGGCAATTAGCCTGTATGATGTCACTTTGAATGATTATAAATACCTCAAATTTTATATATTATATGGCTTATATAGCACATATCTATCTATTTAACTCACTTAATCATTTAAATTTTACCCATGTATAGAACCAGTTTATAGCAAATAAACATATTAAATAGATTAATTGTGCGTGTTAAGTTTGATAGAAAAATAACATGTAATTGAAGGTGAAATAAAAACTACCTATGAAGCGTTTCCCAATAATTTAAAGCTTCATAGTTGCATAGTAAATGAAGATATATCATGCATTCAATATGACGATGAACTGGTGAAATAAAGTAGCTCCAAGCAATCCATTTATTGCGTTTGCTTGGGCTCTTTTTGTTTCATATATAACATTTATTTCTCAGTATTACATTATATGATTAATTAAATTGGAATATATTTTGAGAATTTTCAAATTTTATAGTTGTCTTTTTTGCTTTAATATGACATACTCAATAACAATTAGTATAACGTATTTAAAAACAGGAGTGATATAGTATGACAAAATATATTTATGCATTTGATGAAGGAGAAAAATCAATGAAGGATTTGTTAGGAGGGAAAGGGGCCAACTTAGCAGAAATGAAACGCCTAGGGTTACCTGTTCCAGATGGCTTTACACTTACAACTGAAGCTTGTATAGAATATTTAAAGCACGGTTCTAAGGTGCCTGAAGCGTTGCTTGAAGAATTGAATATTCAATTAGAAGCATTCTCACAACGTACTAAAAAATCATTTTCTTCAGATGAACAATTATTATTAGTTTCTGTACGTAGTGGTGCAAAAATTTCCATGCCAGGTATGATGGATACAATTTTAAACTTAGGTTTAAATGATGAGAATGTAAAAAAATTAGCAGCTAAGACAAACGACCCTCGCTTTGCGTATGATTGCTACCGTAGGTTATTACAAATGTTTGGTGAAGTTGTATATGGTATTCCAATGACTTCATTTGATACATACTTTAATGATTATAAAACACGTCATGATTATAAAAATGATGCTGATATACCGGCTGAAGGATTACAAGAAATCTGTAATCATTTTAAAGAGGTCTATATGGATGAAGTGTACAAACCATTCCCACAAGAACCAATTGAACAGTTAACTGAAGCAATTGAAGCTGTGTTTAAATCTTGGGATAACGACCGTGCTCGTGTATATCGTGATTTAAATGAAATTCCTCATGATATTGGTACTGCTGTTAATATTCAAGAAATGGTATTTGGAAATAGTGGAGACCGCAGTGGTACAGGTGTTGCATTTACTCGCAATCCAGTGACTGGAGAAGCAAAATTATTTGGAGAGTACTTGCTGAATGCACAAGGTGAAGATGTCGTAGCAGGTATCCGTACACCAAAAGATATCGAAACATTAAAAGACCAAATGCCGCATGTACATCAGCAATTTGTAGATGTATCACAACGCTTAGAAACACACTATAAGGATATGCAAGATATCGAATTTACTATTGAAAATGAGCAACTTTATATTTTACAAACACGTAATGGTAAACGTACAGCTAATGCAGCGATTCATATTGCAGTAGATTTAGTTGAAGAAGGTATTATCACTAAAGATGAAGCTGTTATGAACGTTGAAGTGAAATCTATTGATCAATTATTACATCCAAATTTTGATAAAGAAGCACTTGAACGTGCATCAGTTATCTCTAAGTTAGGATTACCAGCAAGCCCCGGCGCAGCAAGTGGCAAAATAGTATTCTCTGCAGAATCAGCGAAAGCACAATGTGAACAAGGTGAAGAAGTTATATTAATGCGTCCAGAAACATCTCCAGAAGATATTGAAGGTATGGTAGCTAGCGAAGCAATAGTAACTACGCACGGTGGAATGACTTCACACGCAGCTGTTGTTGCCCGTGGTATGGGTAAATGTTGTGTTACAGGATGCTCGGATTTAGAAATTAATGTGGTCGACAAAGTTATCCATTACTCAGGAGGCACATTACATGAAGGAGACCTCGTATCTGTTGATGGTGCAAATGGGGATATTTATGTAGGGGAAGTTGAAACGATGAAAGCAGATAGAAGTGAAGCGTTCGAGCAGTTTATGCGATGGTCTAACGATGTAGCAAGATTAGATGTACGTATGAATGCAGAAACGCCTCAAGATATTCAAGCTGGTTATCAGTTTGGCGCTAAAGGTATTGGACTTGTACGCACAGAGCATATGTTCTTCGGAGCTGAACGATTAGTTGAAATGCGTCGTTTCATTTTATCGGATACACAAGAAAAACGTGTGTCGGCCTTGAATGAAATTAAACAATATCAGACTAAAGACTTTGAAGAAATACTAAAACTATCTGGAGAACGTCCGACAATTATTCGCTTACTAGACCCACCACTTCACGAATTTTTACCTAAATCAACAGAGGAAAAATCATCGGTTGCTGAGCAATTAAAAGTTTCTGTTAAAACATTAGAACAATATATTGACAACTTAAATGAAGTTAATCCAATGCTCGGGCATAGAGGGTGTCGTTTAGCAATTACTTATCCAGAATTATACGTCATGCAAGTAGAAGCAATTATGGAAAGTGCATTGAAATTGAAATCACAAGGCATAAACTGCCAACCAGAAATTATGGTACCACTTGTCTCTACTGTTGCAGAATTTACAACTTTAAAGGCGCAAATTGTTGAACGTATCGATGCATTACAACAAGAAGCAGGAGAATCTGTGAATTATCTTTTAGGTACGATGATTGAAACACCACGTGCTTGTTTAACTGCAGGTGATTTAGCCAAAGAATGTGATTTCTTTAGCTTTGGTACTAACGATTTAACACAGCTAACATTTGGTTTTTCACGTGATGATGCAGGTAAGTTTATAGGTGCGTATTCTGAGCAAGGTATTCTAGAAATCGACCCGTTCCAAACACTAGATGTGGAAGGTGTAGGACAATTAGTTAAAGCTGCTACAGAGCAAGCAAAATCTGTAAATCCAACAATTAAGATTGGAGTGTGTGGCGAACTTGGTGGCGATCATAAATCAATCCAATTCTTTAATAATTTAGATATCGATTATGTATCATGCTCTCCATACAGAGTACCTGGTGCATTACTATCGACTGCACAAAGTGAAGTTGAAGGTGGTCGATTACGTGTTTAGTACTACTCAATCACCACAACTTACTTTATTTGTTGTTTCAGATTCTATTGGAGAAACTGCGCAACGTATGATTCATGCAACATTAACTCAGTTTCCAGAAGTATCACAGATAGAGATTAAAAAATTTCCGTTTATTAAAAGTGAAACAGAATTGATTAATGTCTTAAAGCGAGCCAAAGAACGTGGTGCGGTAGTTGTAACGACATTAGTAAACCCTGAGTATAATATCGTTGGGCAACAATATGCCCAAGATGAACAAATACCGTATGTTGATTATATGTCAGATTTAATAGGGATTATTCAAAAGCTCACAAATTATTCACCTATCCTTGAAAGTGGCGCGTTGCGAAAGCTGGATGAAAATTATTTTAAACGAATTGAAGCAATGGAGTATTCAGTTAAATATGATGATGGTAAACACTTTACAGATATAGGAGAAGCGGATGCTCTTATTGTAGGAGTTTCTCGAACGTCAAAAACCCCTTTAAGTATGTATTTAGCCAATAAAGGATATAAAATTGCTAATATACCCCTAGTTCCAGAAGTAGAAATACCGGATGAAGTTTTTAAAAATAAACAATTGAAAGTGTTTGGTTTAACCGCTAGTCCACATTATATCTTGAATATTCGCAATGAGCGGGTGAAAGTATTAGGACTACACGGGCCAACCAATTACAACAGTATTGAACGCATTAGACAAGAGTTAGTCTATGCTGAAGAAATATTTGAAAAGTTAAATGCTACTGTTATTAATACTGAATATAAATCCATAGAAGAATCTGCTTTTTATATCGAGAAGTTTTTATAAAGTAAGTTGTCTTAAACTCCGTCTTATACGGCGATGTTCAGCAAGTGAATTTAACATAGTGGTGATAAATTATCCAAATTGATAGATAATTATAATTTGGTATATACTTTTCTAAAATAAATAAAACTACGAACTCATAAATATTTGAGGTCGTAGTTTTTATTATTTCGCAGCTATTTTGTTATACATTTTCACTTAAAAGTATAAATAATAGTACTATGCAAATATATTCAATAGTATGTGGATTTGAATGGTAAAAATACTCATACTAGCATATAATTAAAATAAAATAGCTTGAAATATGATTTAGCGAACGTTATTATTTATTGCGTTCAAGTGATTTAGAAACTCAAACTCTATAAAAGGAGACCTGATATTGAACAGTGAACCAGTGAGGTGATTGTATGCAATTAATATTTGATGGAAGTATCAGCCCAATTTATAGAGGTGTACTAGCTTTTTTCTTCGTAATGAATGTGGTGTTAGCATTACTTATCATATTTTTAGATAGAGATAGAAGAGATGCTACGTCTACATGGGCATGGCTATTTTTACTATTTGTTATGCCAATTTTAGGGTTTATCATTTATATCTTCTTTGGACGCGCAGTAAGGAAGAAACGCGAACGAGGATTTGAACATAACCAAATTGAAGATGGACTCAAAAGAATGCAATCCCAACTGAGAGATGATACGAATCAAATTAGTGAGTCGAAAAATCCAATTGTTAGAAAGCACAAGGATATAGCGAACACGTTATTAACTAAAGAGCCGTCATTTTTGAGTAATAATAACAATGTAGATATCTACACAGATGGTCATGATTTATATAATCAAATGAAAGAAGATTTACGGAATGCGAACCGCTATATTCATTTAGAATATTACGTTTTAAAGTTAGATGGCCTAGGCACTAAAATTATAAATATATTAGAAGAAAAAGCATCAGAAGGCTTAGAAGTTAAAATATTATATGATGCAGTAGGATCAAAGTCTGTTCATAACTCAAATTTTAAAAAGTTTAAATCTGTTGGCGGACAAGTAGAAGCCTTTTTTAAATCTAAGATACCTTTTATCAATTTTAGAGTTAATAATCGAAACCACCGAAAAATTGTAGTGATTGATGGTATGACAGGATATGTAGGTGGCTTTAATATCGGTGACGAATATTTAGGATTAGACGAGAAATTTGGTTATTGGAGAGATACGCACTTGAGAATTAAAGGTGATGGTGTCGATGCATTACAATTAAGCTTTATACATGACTGGAATTCACAAGCCAAACGAGAACAACTTGATTACAATAAGAAATACTTTCCTAATAACGCAGAACAAGATGGGCATGTTTCTATGCAATTAGCTGTCAGTGCCCCAAGTGATAATTGGCATCAAATTGAATTTGGGTATATGAAAATGATTATGAATGCTAAAAAATCTATCTACATGCATAGTCCTTACTTTATTCCAGATAAAGGTTATATTAACGCGTTGCGTATTGCTGCGAAATCAGGGGTGGATGTTCGTTTGATTATTCCATATAAACCCGACCATATTTTTGTTTACTGGGCTACGATCACAAGTGTGGCGCAATTGATTAAAGATGGCGTCAAAGTATACACATATGAGGGTGGATTTATCCACTCTAAAATGATGATAATTGATGATGAAGTATCTAGTGTTGGTTCCGCAAATATGGATGTTCGTAGCTTTGAATTAAATTTTGAAATCAATGCTTTTATGTATGATAAACAAATAGCAGAGCAATTAAAAATAGCATTTTTTGAAGATCTTAAAGCTTCTAAAGAACTTACAGAAGCACGCTATGAACAACGATCGTATTGGGTTAAGTTTAAACAAGCGATTGCAAAATTAGCGTCTCCAATCTTATAATTTCAATTTTGGTGATAAATATAACATGCAATTAAAACGACAAACGGTAGTTATCAATAAGTTAACTGCCGTTTTTTAATATGATTTTATTCGCAAATGTTTCTTTATCAAGTGTATAATGAAGAAATTATAATGTAGTAAAGGGGTGGGATGATGCAGCGTGACACAGAGCAATATATCTATAGACAATTATATAATCGTTTAAAAGAAGATATACTCGCTGTTAAATATGAAAGTCATGAAAAAATACCTTCGAAAAGAGAGATGGCTAAGCATCTTAATGTGAGCATAAATAGCGTGAAATCTGCCTATGAACAACTGTTAGCCGAAGGTTACATCTATACAAAGGAGCGTAAAGGATATTTTATAGAACCGCTTGATAAATTAATTATAGACTCTAATGCCCAAATATCATTAGACGCACATTATCATAAGACGCAGACCATATTTGATTATTCCTTTTCTCATATGAGTACAGATATATCGGAATTCCCGGTGGAAACATGGGCAAAATTAACAAAGCGTGTGTTTCTAGATTATGATGATTATTTATCTACAATTCCAAACATTAAAGGGCCAATTGAACTTAGGAAATCAATTGCGAAACTAGTCTCATATCAAAGAGGAATCCAATGTCACCCTGAACAAATTGTTTTAGGATCTGGCACGAACACTTTACTGATACAATTAATTCAATTAATGGAACAAGATGTGACCATAGCTGTAGAGAATCCTGGTTATTCACGTTTTAGAACATTACTCAATCAGACACAGACCTCCATCTCAGCAATCGAACTTGATTATAAAGGGATATCTATAGAACAACTAAAAAAAGAACAGCCTCAAGCTGTGATTGTAACGCCATCGCATCAATTTCCTATGGGAACGATTATGCCTGTTTCTAGAAGGATTGATTTATTGAATTGGGCGAGCAAAACACATAGTTATATTATAGAAGATGACTATGATAGTGAATTTAAATATGAAACAGATAATATACCCTCGTTGTTTAGCTTTGATAAAAACGAAAGTGTTATTTATTTAGGAACTTTTTCAAAAACACTAATGCCAGGCCTTCGTATAAGTTACATGATATTACCATCTAAGTTGATTAAGCAGTTTGAATTGAAAAATGACAATACGATACCAGACTTTTCAATGCTAAATGCTTTAACACTTAACTTATTGATTAAAGAGGGGCACTACGAGAAATACATTAAGAAAATGCATCAAGTATATGGCAAAAGAAGAGCATTATTAATTGAATATCTAAAGCGCGTTTTCAAAGAAGATATTCACATTAAAGATACACGGGCTGGTTTGCATTTCATTATCGAAGTAATTTCTTCTTATACATATAGTGAGATTGAAGCACGTGCTAAGGCACAAAAGCTAGAACTTTATACAATTAATAGATTTACGGTAAAACCCACGCCAACCAATGAGAGACTTAAGATTTTAATTATTGGTTTTTCTAAAATAAAGCAGTCAGAAATACCTGAAGCTGTAAATCGTTTAAAACATATACTTTCAAATTAAACTGGTACCATAAAATAGGTCTAACTGGTTCTTTACATAATACCAACAATAGCTTAAATTTTTAGACAAAGTTAACTCTTGTTAATTTATGTTAGGAGGTTTTTTATGTTGAATCAATTTGAGTATTTTAAAACAAAAAGAGAAAAATATGTGGCACGTGGCGTAGGCAATGGTAATTTACATGTAGCTGATAAAGCACAAGGAGCTACAATTACAGATGTGGACGGTAATACATTTATTGATTTTGCGGGGGCGATTGGGACTTTGAATGTAGGTCATACTCACCCAGAAATAACAAAGCATCTTAAAGAAAAGCTGGATAAATTTATCCACCCTGGGTTTAACGTTATTATGTACGAAAGTTACCTTAACTTAGCTCAGAAATTAACTGAAATAACGCCTGGAGATTTTGATAAAAAGACAATACTTCTAAACTCTGGGGCTGAAGCGGTAGAAAATGCAGTGAAAATTGCTCGTAAATATACAGGAAGACAAGCAGTTGTCTCTTTTGTACGCGGTTTTCACGGACGTACAAATTTAACGATGTCTATGACGAGTAAAGTGAAACCTTATAAATATGGCTTTGGACCATTTGCACCTGAAGTATATCAAGCACCATACCCTAATTTTTCTGAAAAATCAGATGATTTAACAGAACAAGCATATGTAGATCAAGTCATACAAAAATTACATGACTTCTTTATTGAAACAGTAGACCCCAGTGAAGTGGCCTGTATTGTCATGGAACCAGTACAAGGTGAAGGTGGATTTATTATCCCTGATCAAAAATTTGTTGAAGCAGTAAAAAATATCTGTGAGAAACATGGCATCGTTTTTGTGGTAGATGAAATCCAAACAGGATTTGCAAGAACAGGAAAAACTTTTGCGATAGAACACTTTGGCATTGCGCCTGATTTAATAACAGTTTCTAAATCATTGGCTGCAGGTTTTCCTTTAAGTGGTGTGGTAGGAAAAGCAGAAATTGTTGATAGTGCATCAGCTGGTGAATTAGGTGGCACGTATGCAGGAAATCCATTAGCCTGTGAAGCCGCTTTAAAAGTGATTGATATTATTGAACAAGAACAATTAAATGAGAAAGCTGAAAATATAGGTGACACTATTGAAGCTTATTTACAATCTTTAAGTCAATCACACCAATACATCAGACATATTCGTCGTTTAGGTGCCATGATTGCTTTTGAAGTGATTGATGTAGAAACAGACTTACCTGATAAAGGGCTGACAAGTCAAATTACACAATTAGCAAATGAAAATGGCTTGTTACTCTTGTCTGCAGGGATTAAAGGTAATGTTATACGCTTCTTACCACCTTTAGTCATGACTGATAAAGAATTAAAGCAAGGATTAACCATATTGTCAAAAGTATTTGACGAGATTACTTCGACTTATAAAGCTGCCTCAATGTAACTGTAAATTTTAAAAATATATAACGGGTATAATGTAAGGTGAACATCTAGCATAACGTTTTAAAAAAGGAGTGAATTGTATGGAGCAATTAGAAGTATTGAATCCAGCAACTAATGAAGTGATAGAACGTTTAAACTATACAAGCCATGAGGAAATAAGCGCACAGATAGAAGGTGCATTCGAAAGCTTTCAGCAATGGAAACAAGTAGATGCACATGAGCGTTCGGCGAAATTGTATAAGTGGGCTGCACTCATCGACTCACATCAAGATGAAATCGCACGTCTCATTACACTAGAGGGAGGAAAGCCTTTAGCAGAAGCCCAAGGTGAAGTGGCGTATGCCAATTCTTATGTAAAATGGTATGCCGAAGAAGCGAAGCGAATATATGGACGTACGATACCCGCTAACACACCGTCTAAGAAAATTGTTGTTGATAAGTTTCCTGTTGGTGTGGTAGGTGCTATTACCCCTTGGAACTTCCCAGCAGCAATGATTACACGTAAAATGGCACCAGCTTTAGCGGCGGGATGTACAATTATTTGTAAACCTGCAGTAAAAACACCTTTAACTACAATTAAATTAGTAGAACTTGCACATGAAGCCGGCATTCCTAAACATGCAATTTCTTATATTATTGCATCAGGTAAAGATGCTGGGGACATATTTACAGAACATGATCAAATCAATAAAATTACTTTCACAGGTTCTACCGAGGTTGGTAAAACATTAATCGAACAATCAGCGAAAACAGTTAAAAACGTAACAATGGAACTAGGCGGTCTTGCCCCTTTTATTGTCCATAATGATGCAGATATTGATGCAGCCGTGGATGGGACGATTGCTTCGAAGTTCAGAAATGCTGGGCAAACATGTATATGTGCAAATCGTATCTTTGTGCATAGAGATATCGTGGAGCAATATACAGAGAGACTCGTTAAAAAAGTACATGCACTGTCCATAGGCGATGGTTTAAAAGATGACGTGAAGATTGGACCACTTATAGATAACAATGCCGTAGATAAAGTACTGACACATATCACGGATGCACAAGAAAAAGGTGGCAAATTATCACGTAGTTTAGATGAAATTCAAGCACTAGGAGGTAATTTCTTGAAACCTGTTGTTATCTCTAATGTAGATTTAGATATGAAAGTAATGCATGAAGAAACTTTTGGACCAGTGGCGCCTATTATGGCATATGATCATTTAGATGAAGTAATACGCATTGCAAATGATACTGAATTTGGGTTAGCATCTTATTTCTTCACGAATAATTATCGCACAGGAATCAAATTGTTTAACGAATTAGACTATGGGGTTATAGGCTGGAACGATGGTGGACCTTCTGCAGCGCATGCACCGTTTGGTGGCTTGAAACAAAGTGGCTATGGTAGAGAAGGTGGCACAGAAGGTATAGAGCCTTATTTAGAAACAAAATATTTATCAATAGAAACGGATGAGTAACGCTATGGCATAGTCATCACAACAATGTAACAAAGTGTGGAAATCAAGTGATTGTCAAGGCGGGGATATATATTGTTAAACATATATTATTTTAACCTTGATCAATCACTTATGAAATTTGATGAATGATATGGGGTATGTGCAATGAAATCACAATTTGATAAATCGATTAATATTGTTGATGTCTTTTTTCTTGCGATTGGCGCCATGCTTGGATGGGGATGGGTCGTCTTATCAGGAGAATGGGTTTCAACAGCAGGCTTTTTAGGAAGTATAATTGCATTTTTAATAGGTGGATTTTTAGTTATTGTCATAGGACTTACATATGCTGAACTAGCTTCAGCAATTCCGGAAACAGGTGGAGGATTTATCTTTGTGAAAAAAGCATTTTCTCCTGGAATTGCTTTTATATCTGGCTGGTCTGTTCTCTTTGGATATGTGTCTGTCATAACTTTTGAAGCGGTAGCTTTACCTACTGTGATAGATTATGTAATACCGTTTCAACACCAAGGATTAATGTGGAACATCGCGGGATGGGATGTTTATATCACATGGGTACTTATTGGTTCGATAGGTAGTATCGTATTAACATCACTTAACTATTTTGGTGTAAAGCCAGCAGCAATCATGCAAACAATATTTACAATATTTATTGTTGGAGTTGGCTTGTTACTTGTATTTGGGGCAGGATTCAATGGTGATTTTGGTAATTTAGCACCATTTGAAAATGGTGTAGGTGGTACAATGTCTGTCTTAATGATGATACCTTTCTTGTTTGTTGGGTTTGACGTGATACCACAAATAGCTGAAGAAGTTAAAGCACCTGCTAAAAAAATTGGTGGCATTTTAATCATTTCTATAGTAGCGTCAGTCATCTTTTATTTATTAATTGTTTTTGGGGTCGCCACAGGGTTAACTCCGCGAGCATTAATGACTAGTAGTTTAGCAACAGCAGATGCGATGGTTAATTTATTTGGTCATAGTGGCTTTGGTATTTTGCTTGTATTTGGTGGTGTTGCAGGGATTATTACAAGTTGGAATGCGTTCATTATTGGAGGAAGCAGAATTTTATATGCCATGGCCAAAAATAAAATGATTCCTCAATGGTTTGCATATATACATCCAAAGTATAAAACGCCAACGCACGGTATTTTGTTCTTAGGCATACTTGCTTTTACTGCGCCATTATTAGGTAGACCTGCGCTAAACTGGATTGTTAACGCAGGAGGCATTGGAGTGGTCTTAGGGTATTTGCTCGTGGCGTTTTCTTTCCTCAAGTTAAGAAAAACACAACCAGATTTAGTACGCCCTTACCGTATTAAAAATGGTAATCTTGTTGGTGTAATGGCAGTCATTCTAAGTATTTTATTCCTAATAATATACTTACCTGGCATGCCATCATCGTTATTATGGCCGTCAGAGTGGTTCATTGTTTTAGCTTGGTATTTCATTGCTTGTGTACTTTATTTTACACAGAAGAGAAGTATAATCCATAATAAGCAAATATCAATACAAGAAGATAGATAATAAAATAAGTTAAATATAATAAATAAAAAAGCCGTCCAAGTTTTCAATGCTTGGACGGCTTTTTAGTATAAGCTTCATCATCGTAACATCAGCTTTATTTAGGATGAATCTTAGTTTGCAACGTGTATAATTTGATCACCAGGTTTAATCCATTGTTTGTTTAAGCATAGTTTATACAACGTAAAACTAATTATTGCAGGCAATATGATATGAAAGACAAGTATTAATATCCATGTTTGGAGTGAACCGCCCATAGTGTTAATGGTCATGATTTGCCCGATGAGACCACTTGTGCCCATACCTGCACCTGCAGCATTATTCGTCATTGGAAATAATGTTGTCATAATAGGAGCGACGATGGCACTGGCTAGTGTTGGTGGCAGTAATATCATTGGATGCTTTATGATGTTTGGAACTTGTAACATGCTTGTGCCAATCCCAACTGATAATAAACCTCCCCAACCATTATCTTTAAAGCCATTAATTGCAAAGCCAACCATCTGCGCAGCACAACCTACTGTTGCCGCCCCAGCGGCTAAACCACTTAAGTCGAGCATAAGCGCAAGTGCTGCACTAGAGATAGGCGCAGTTAACGCTAAACCAAAAATGACTGCTACGAGAATACCCATAATGAAAGGCTGCTGCTCAGTAGCAACATTGATAATTTTACCTAAGCCAGTCATAAATTGATTTAAAGCTGGTCCGAAACTTTTCGCTATAAACCCTCCAATAATAATTGTAAGTAATGGTGTCACAATGATATCGATTTTTGTTTTTCCTGCATATAATTTGCTCAGTTCAACGACAATTAAAGTAGCGATATAAGCACCTACAGGGCCACCTTCAAATGTAGTATAGCCTAGTGTTCCGACAATAACACAGGAAAAAATAACGAGCGGCTTTGCACCTAGTCCATACGCAATCGCTACACCAATTGCTGCTCCCGTGACTGACATAGCAACATTACCAACTTCAGTTAAAAAAGATAAATCTAATTGAGGCATTAACGTTTGACTACCTATGGTTTCTAATATGAGTCCAATAATTAGAGATCCGAATAGTCCTAAAGCCATAAAGCTAAGTGCTTCAATAATCCACCTATGTAAATAATTCTTCATTTTAGTCCCCTTAATCTTCAAACAAAGTTATTTTATAAATTAATTTTAGTATATAGAAAATTTTCTGTGATGGCTAGACAATATTAACAATTTAGAAATAGCCTTTATCTTTTTAAAATAAGTAAGGAGATTATAAAAACATAATTAGGTTATATAGTATGAATACAAGGTGTATCAAGGGTTAGGAGGATTGTAATGAAAGAAATTTATACGATTGGCCATGCAAATCATTCTGAGCAACAATTTATAAATATGCTGAAAGAATATGATGTTGAATTAGTTGTAGATGTACGTGCTTTTAGAGGAAGTAAACGAAATCCACAATTTAATGAAAGTTATATAAAGAAATGGTTAAAAAAAGCACATATTTCTTATCAATATAATGAAAAATTAGGTGGGAGAAGGAAACCTTCTGAAAATGTAGGTAGAAATATTAATGGAGCATGGAAGAATGAATCTTTTCATAATTATGCTGACTATACATTAACGACAGACTTTCAAGAAGGAATTAAAGCATTGCAAACATTAGCGAAGTCAAAACGCGTGGCATATATGTGTTCTGAACCTCATCCAGCAAGGTGCCATCGATTGATTATTAGTAATTGGTTGGGCGCTTATAATTGGGAAGTACAACATATTATGCTAAATAATCAACAAGAAATCATACAACAAACGCATAAATTAGGAGAATGGGGTGCTATGCCTATAATTGAAGATGATGGATATATTGTTTACCCAGACATCAATCAAAAAAAATGAAAATAGCCGAATGAACTTTTGTTCATTCGGCTATTTTCTTCTATATAATAAACATTTTATGAAGGCGTTGAATTAGTTTTTATTAACTGATGCATCATAAATTGATTCGATCGTTTCGCCTAAGATTTTATCAAACTCTTCATCTGATTGATTTACATTTAAATCATTGATGAGTGCACGAGAGAAGCTTGCAATTAAGTCTGTATTTTGTTTAAGAACTTCGTTAGCATGCTCTCTACTATAACCTCCTGATAATGCAACCACACGAATTACATTGTCATGGTCAATAAGTGTTTGATATTGGTTAGGTTTCGTAGGGATAGATAATTTCAACATTACAAGTTGGTCATCATTTAATTTGTTTAGTTCTTCTAATATTGAGTCAGCTAAATATGCTTCAATGTCTTCTTTGTTTTCAGCGTTAATGTTTACTTCAGGTTCGATGATTGGTACTAAACCTGCAGAAATAATTTGCTTAGCAACTTCAAATTGTTGTTTTACGACTAAATCAATACCATCTTTATTAAGTTCTAAAATATTAGAACGCATTTTTGTACCGAAGATTTTGTGTTCATTGGCACGACTTAATAAATCATCTAACTCTGGCATAGGTTTCATTAATTGAACGCCATCTTTTTCTACATCTAAACCTTTATCAACTTTCAAGAATGGGACAATACCTTTATCAGCTAAGTAATCACCAGTGTGTTTACCTTCTACTTCACGATCCATCGTTTGCTCAAAAAGAATCGCGCCAATAATTTTGTCAGAACTGAATGAAGATGATGATACAATACGTGTACGCATATCGTGAACGAGTTTAAACATTTCATCTTCACTATTATACTGATCTTCAGTAACGCCATAATCTTTAAGCGCTTTTGGTGTACTACCACCACTTTGATCTAATGCAGCGATGAAGCCTTTACCATTTTTCACTTTATCAAATTGTTCTTTATTCATTCTTACCACTCCTTTAACTATATTCCCTTTCAGTATGATGAAAATTGACTTATAACGCAAGTTCAAGGCATTTAAGAAATTGAAATATAATAAATCTTATATCTGTTATAAAAATACACATAATTACTGTGGAGATTTAGTGACTGAAATTAAAAATAGGGGTGTTGGGTTATAAAAAACATCGTGTTCTTTGTATACACGCTTGTAAATATTTGAATCAAGATGAATTTTATCAATACCTAATTCCTCTAAAATTTTTAAATCATATTGCGGTCTAGATTGATGATTGATGTCTAGGCTTTGTTTTATTGCTTCACTTTCCCTCAACATGTCATCACCAAGCTGATGATGTACATGATTGGATGGAATATTACTGTAATTGACGAAGGAATCATTACCATAGTCTCCATCGATATTAATAAGATGACCATTAGGTTTTAATACGCGTAACCATTCTTGATAGGCTGACTTCGTATGTGGAAGCAGCCAAGTCACATTCCTAGCAATGACTACATCAAAGCTCTCGTCATCATAATCTAGGTGCTCTGCATCCATAACTTTAAATCGGATATCTTGATTTAATTGCTGTGCATTTTGTTTAGCGGACTGAATCATGTCAGGCGCAAGATCAATGCCTGAAACATCCGCACCTTGTTGGGCACATAAAATAGCTAGAAAACCAGCTCCAGTGCCTATATCTAAGACTTTTAAGCCGGGTTCCATTGTGACTATACTTTGTAATTCGTTAATCCAGGTATGCGCGTGTGTACTTTCTAATTCTTCTTGTTTATCTTTTCTAAAAGAATTGGCACGTTTACCCCAATAATTTATTATTTGTTTTTTATTCATAATTCTAACCCTCTTTAATGTAATGCTTTAAGATAAGACCTTCTTTAATTATAAAATATATAAATTGGTTTGTAAGAATAGAAGACTCAGAGTAATGGTAATCTAACAGTTCTATATAGTAAAAGTCATCCAAATTTTTAACATTTATACCTCTAAACCTATCTTAAAGTATTTTTAGAGGTTGTTTTAAAAAGATAAACTAAATAATAAATTTAGCTCATTTTTATCTTGAATATTATTTAATAAGTATATCTGAATAAATAAAAACCAAAATTAGTTAAAAACATATTTCTTAAAAAAATTGTAAGAACATTTCGTTATTATTAAAGAGAAAACAAAAAAATAAAACAGAATATATATTCTATTTTTATGAATAAATATACAAACAATTAAGTTTGTAAGATTCATTAATTTCGTTAAGTTCAAACTTAACACTGTGATTGTAGCAATTTTCGTATGATTATTACTTGTGCATTTTATATAATTATTCATATTTTAATAACCATAAATCTGAATGTAGTTTGCATTATTATTTAAAATTCGTTAGGCTCTTATTTGTGAATAAATAATTAGTTTTTGCTAATAGCGTAATTTATTAGCGACATTTTTACATAAAAATCTACTATGAGGGGTGTTCAAAAGTTGAGAAAGAGTAAAGTAATGGATTGGACGACCTTTATAGGGTCTTCCGTAATATTATTTATCGCAGTAATTCCTATGATGGTTTTTCCAAAGGCCAGTCAGGATATTATTACGAGAATGAATGAAGCTGTGGTAAGTACAATAGGTTCAGTATACTTATTTATTGGCTTAGCAACTTTAATATTTGTTTTATATATAGCATTTGGTAAATATGGAAATGTCACACTAGGTAAGGCGACAGATAAGCCTGAATTTAATAACTTCAGTTGGGCAGCAATGCTTTTCTGTGCAGGTATAGCATCAGATATTTTATACTGGGGTATTATTGAATGGGCATTTTATTATCAAACGCCACCACATGGTGGTAAAGGCATGACGGACAGTGCTTTAAATTATGCTACGATGTATGGCATGTTCCATTGGGGGCCAATTGCGTGGGCTACATTCGTACTACCAGCACTATGTATTGGTTATCTTATATTTGTTAAGAAAAAACCAGTGTTTAAAATTAGCCAAACATTACGTCCTGTATTAAAAGGTCAAACAGATGGGCTTGTTGGTAAAATTGTAGATATTATATTTATTTTCGGTCTGCTTGGCGGGGCCGCTACATCTCTAGCACTTGGTGTACCAATGATTACAGCAGGGTTAGAGAGGTTGACCGGTATAGATGGTGACAATATGTATATGCGTGGTGCTATTCTATTCCTCGTCACAGCAATTTTTGCCTATAGTTCTTATTCAGGATTGAAAAAGGGAATCAAAGTGTTAAGTGATTGGAACGTTATCTTGTCATTTGTATTATTAGGATTTGTGTTAATTGTCGGTCCAACTGTATTTATAATGGAAACCACGATTACCGGTATGGGTAATATGCTTAAAAACTTCTTCCAAATGGCAACGTGGATTGAACCATTTGGAGGAATCGATGGACGTAAAGAAACCAATTTCCCGCAAGATTGGACAATATTCTATTGGTCATGGTGGATAGTTTATGCACCGTTTATTGGTTTATTTATCGCACGAATTTCTAAAGGGCGCACACTGAAAGAAGTAGTGTTGGGAACTATTATCTACGGTACATTAGGCTGTATGCTATTCTTTGGTATTTTCGGGAACTATGCAGTTTATTTACAATTAAGTGGAGAATTTAATGTTATACAAAATTTAAATACACATGGTACAGAAGCAACGATTATTGAAGTATTGCATCAATTACCGGTACCTAAATTGATTATCTCATTATTCTTACTTTCTGCGCTTCTGTTCTTAGCAACGACGTTCGACTCAGGTTCTTATATTTTAGCAGCTGCATCACAGAAAAAAGTTGTTGGTGAACCATTGAAATACAATCGTTTATACTGGGCATTTGCATTATGTTTACTACCATTTGCTTTAATGCTTATAGGTGGGGAACGTGCATTAGAAGTATTGAAAACTGCTTCTTTACTTGCCAGTGTACCAGTCCTTATTGTGTTCGTAATGATGATGATTTCATTCTTACGTACGTTAAGTGAGGATCGGCTTAAACTTGAACGTCGTGCAGATAAATACAAAGAAGTAGAACGACGTTCGCTTAGAATTACCCAAGTAAGAGAAAGAAAAGAAGACGATAATTTATAAATGATTACCACCGACAAAGTGTTCTCACTTTGTCGGTATTTTTATTTTCCACAAGTTCAAAGTATTCTCAGTATGACAAAAAAGACTTTTAGATTGTTAAATCTAAAAGTCTTTTATAATTATAAATTATTTTTTAAGCATATTGAGATGAGCATTAATTCTTATTTTCGGGGATTGGAAAGTATTTAAATATTTCGCCGCTTTCAATAGCGTTGCTCAAATTATCTAACCAATCATAATATGGCAATGTATCGATTAATTGTGCTTTCACTTCGCTAGCTTCTGATTTTATTGCTTCATCTACATCTTTGTCATTAATGATTTTATCCAGTATAGCTACAGAATCATGAACAGCTTCTGCGTTAATCACAATTTCTCTTTTCCATTTGCGAGTAAAGAAATTACTAAAGAAATTGAAAAAGTCTTTTTCCGCAACGAAATGTTGCTTCCTACTGCCACGTGTAAATTGTTGTTTAACAATATCGAATTCCTGAAGCCTTTTAACTCCTGCGCTCATACTTGGTTTGCTCATTTGTAGTTGTTCACGCATTTCATCCAATGTCATGCTTTCTTCAAAAAGCATTGTACCGAATAAATTTCCTACGCTCCTGTTAATCCCGTATAAGTCCATCGTTTCACCAATGGCGTTGATGACAATGTCCTTTGCTTCATCCAATTGCTTATCAGGGTTGTTTGAATGTACCACGATGTACACCTCCGATAATTTATTATACAAATTTAAAATAGTAATGGTAGCTGAACGTAAAACAATTATAATTTATAATTCTACGACACGTTAACCATTTTATCTCTAAACTTGTTTGACACCCTTTCGTTTACTATGCTAACATAAACTTTGTAAAATTCGTTAAATAAAAATTTAACAAACTTAACGGAGGTAATTTTCATGGAACTTTTAAAACAATTATCTCGTCGTCAATACATTGATGGTGAGTGGGTAGAGAGCTCAAACAAAGAAACAAGAAAAATTATTAATCCATATAATCAAGAAGTTATTTTTGAAGTCGCAGAAGGTACTTCAGAAGATAGTGAACGTGCTATTCTAGCAGCAAGAAGTGCGTTTGAAGGTAGTGAATGGTCTCAAGAGACAAGTGAATCAAGAGGTAAAAAAGTACGTGCGATTGCAGACTTAATTGCAGAACACCGCGAAGAATTAGCAAGGCTAGAAACATTAGACACAGGAAAAACGTTAGAAGAGTCATATGCAGACATGGATGATATTGCGAATGTATTTAATTATTTTGCTGGTTTAGCAGATAAAGACGGTGGCGAAATTATTGATTCACCGATTCCTAATACAGAAAGTAAAATAATCAAAGAGCCGGTGGGTGTTGTAACACAAATTACACCGTGGAATTATCCTTTATTACAAGCTTCATGGAAGATTGCACCAGCATTAGCTACAGGTTGTACGCTTGTGATGAAGCCAAGTGAAATTACTCCGCTTACAACAATTCGCGTGTTCGAATTAATGGAACAAGTTGGCTTCCCGAAAGGCGTAATTAACTTGGTATTAGGTAAAGGTTCAGAAGTAGGAGAGCCATTATCATCACATAAAGAAGTTGATTTAGTTTCTTTCACAGGCGGTATAAAAACAGGTAAACATATTATGAAACAAGCTGCTGATCATGTAACTAACATTGCGTTAGAATTAGGTGGCAAAAATCCTAATATTATATTTGATGATGCTGAATTCGAACTTGCAGTTGACCAAGCTTTAAATGGTGGATTCTTCCATGCAGGTCAAGTATGTTCTGCTGGTGCAAGAATCTTAGTGCATAACGATATTAAAGATAAATTTGAAGCTGCATTAGTTGAAAGAGTTAAAAACATTAAACTAGGTGATGGATTTAATCCGGAAACTGAAATGGGTCCGGTTATTTCAGCTGAACATAGAGAGAAAATTGAAAGCTATATGGAAGTAGCAAAATCAGAAAACGCGACTATTGCCATTGGTGGTAAACGTCCAGAACGTGAAGACTTACAAAATGGTTTCTTCTTTGAGCCAACTGTAATTACTAATTGTGATACTTCAATGCGTATTGTACAAGAAGAAGTCTTTGGGCCAGTCGTTACAATCGAAGGCTTTTCAACAGAAGCTGAAGCAATCGAACTTGCAAATGATTCTATTTATGGATTAGCAGGTGGCGTATTCACTTCAGACGTAGATAAAGCAGAACGTGTTGTGAATAAATTGAAGATGGGCACAGTTTGGATTAACGATTTCCACCCATACTTTGCACAAGCACCATGGGGCGGTTATAAACAATCAGGTATCGGTAGAGAACTTGGTAAAGAAGGTTTAGCAGAATATCAAGTAGAAAAACATATTCTAAGAAACACAAATCCAGAACCAGTGAATTGGTTTGGTAAACAATAAAAAATAACTTTTAAAATTCAGGAGGATTTATCAACATGAAAAAATCGTATGATTATATCATTATTGGTGGCGGTAGTGCTGGGTCAGTACTCGGTGGACGCTTAAGTGAAGATGCATCTAATGATGTACTTGTATTAGAAGCTGGACGTAGTGACTACGCATGGGATTTATTAATTCAAATGCCAGCAGCTTTAATGTATCCAGCAGGAAATAAACTTTATGACTGGATTTATGAAACAAATGCAGAACCACATATGGGCGGACGTAAAGTAGGACATGCTCGTGGTAAAGTATTAGGTGGTTCAAGTTCAATCAACGGTATGATTTACCAACGTGGTAACCCAATGGACTATGAAAAATGGGCGAAGCCAGAAGGCATGGAATCATGGGATTATGCGCATTGTTTACCATATTTTAAACGTTTAGAAAAAACATTTGGCGCGACAAAAGACGATCAATATCGTGGACATCATGGCCCTATTAAATTAAGACGTGGTCCAGCGAAGAATCCACTATTCCAAGCATTCTTCAATGCTGGTGTTGAAGCAGGTTATAACAAGACACCAGATGTCAATGGTTTCCGTCAAGAAGGTTTCGGTCCTTTTGATAGCCAAGTGCATAATGGTAGACGTGTTTCAGCGTCAAGAGCATACTTACATCCAGCGATGAAACGTAAAAACTTAGATGTTCAAACACGTGCGTTTGTTACTAAATTAAACTTTGAAGGTAATAAAGTTACTGGCGTAACGTTCAAAAAGAATGGTAAAGAGCATACTGTAAATGCGAAAGAGGTTATTTTATCTGGCGGTGCGATTAATTCACCACAACTATTACAATTATCAGGTATTGGTGATTCTGAACATTTACGTTCAGTAGGTATTGAGCCTCGTTTACACTTACCAGGTGTTGGAGAAAACTTTGAAGACCATTTAGAAGTCTATGTACAACATGCATGTAAACAACCCGTTTCAATGCAACCAAGCCTTAACAAATTGAAAATGCCATTTATTGGTTTGCAATGGTTGTTAGGACGTAAAGGTGCAGCAGCATCTAACCACTTTGAAGGCGGTGGGTTCGTACGTTCAAATGATGAAGTAGAATATCCAAACTTGATGTTCCATTTCTTACCAATTGCAGTAAGATACGATGGTACAAAAGCGCCAGCTGCTCATGGTTACCAAGTACACGTAGGTCCTATGTATTCTAACTCACGTGGTCACTTGAAGATTAAGTCTAAAGATCCGTTTGAAAAACCAGAGTTTGTATTTAACTATTTATCTACAGAAGAAGATAAACGCGAATGGGTAGAAGCAATTAAAGTGGCTAGAAATATCTTATCTCAAAAAGCGCTAGATCCATTTAATGGTGGCGAGATTTCACCAGGACCAGAAGTACAAACAGATGAAGAGATAATTGAATGGGTAAAACGTGATGGCGAAACAGCATTACACCCTTCATGTAGTTGTAGAATGGGACCTGCTTCAGATGAAATGTCAGTTGTAGACCCTGAAACGTTTAAAGTACACGGTATGGAAAACTTACGCGTTGTCGATGCGTCTGTAATGCCTCGTACTACAAATGGTAATATTCATTCACCTATACTAATGATGGCTGAAAGAGCCTCTGACGTTATTCGCGGCAAGAAATTAATGGAACCGGAATACATTGATTTTTACCGCCACGGTGTACACGATAAAGATGCAGGCACTATAAAATAAGAATTGAGTCACACCTCTGTAGTGTGAAAATACAAAAAAACAACTGGTGAAGTCATAGACTGATGACTTTCACCAGTTTATTATTATCTATCATAATTAAAGTGCTTTATATTAATTTGAAAATACTTTAATTGTGGCTAAAGAGAAATCAGCTGGTTGGTCAAAGTATTAATGTAAAACGATTAACTTTCCAAGTGCTCTGATTAAGGGGAGGCGTATTTATGGCATATTTATATTTAGTGATAGCGATTATTACTGAAGTAACAGGTACCGTTTCACTCAAATCTTCTGAAGGGTTTTCTAGATTATATCCAAGCTTATCAGCGATTATTTCATTTGTCATTTGTTTTTATTTCTTTAGTTTAGCAATGAAATATCTACCTTTAGGTTTAAGTTATGCAACTTGGGCTGGATTAGGTTTAGTGTTAAGTACAATGCTTGCAATCATTGTATTTAATGAACATTTGAATGTCACGGGAGTAGTGGCAATTGTGTTTATACTTACTGGCATTGTTTTATTAAACACTGTAGGAACTTCGAAATAAGTGTGTCATGATACAAATGAAAGTGATATCGTAACAAAGTTTCATATAATTGAACGTATTTTAACTAAAGCATTCGATATTTAATCGAGTGCTTTAAACTGTCGACAAAGTAAACGGTTTTGTCGGCAGTTTTTGTGAATGATTTTCGAAAGGAGATTCTCCTCGTATAGTATTTAGCTTTATATTTAAACATGAATAATGATAAATAATTTCATTATGCTTTATAAGTTAAATCAAGTGCTCATAACTATATAAATTTGTACCAAATATTTATAGTTGAGAGATGGTTTGAAATGGAAAATATTCAGTTGCAAATGCTGCGAGAAAATTTAGAGTGTATACCACAATATGAACTACCTGCATGATCTGTAATAAGAAAGTTTCAAAAAGGTGACGAAATAATATGGGCGAATGTAGAAACTCAAGCTGGTGAGTTTAATTTGGGAGAAGATGCATTAAAAAGACTTAATAAAGAGTTTGGAAACCATTTAAAAGAGTTGGAACAGCGCTGTCTCTTTATTGAAAATGAAAAGCAAGAAGTAATAGGTAGGACGACCACATGGTATGGTTATTTGAGTGAAAGTATGGAGGGAATGGGTCGAATTCATAGGATAAGTATCATCCCGTCATATCAAGGGAAAAGCTATCAGTATGTACCTTGAATATAATTTCAAACCAATACAATATAGATGCAAATGATCATAAAGCTTGGAAATTGTTAGAACAAGAGTTGAATCAAAGTTTAATATGAAATAAAAAATCCCAATAGCTATCCATTAGGATGCTGTTGGGATTTTTGAGTTGATTTATCAAGATTTAAAAGGTTAATCTTGTTGACCAGTGATTAAATCAGAAATTGCTTTAGATGATTTACCATCTTCAATTGAACAAAAATCATCGTAGAATTTATCGATTTTGTCTTGATAATCGACTTTGAGTTTATCTAAATTCTTCAAGTCTTCAGCTAATTTATAAGCGTCTTTATAAATTGGACCAGGCAGGTCTTTATGGTAATCAAGATAGAAACCACGTAAATCTTGGCCGTATTTATCTAAATCATAAGCGAAGAAGAATTGTGGTCTTTTGAGTACACCGTAGTCAAACATAACTGACGAATAATCTGTGATTAAGCAATCTGAAATCAAGTATAATTCAGAAATGTCATTGTAATTTGAAACGTCGATTGCAAAATCTTCATAACCTCTCAAATCAAGGGCATTCGAAATTAAGTAATGCATTCTTAACAAGATGACATAATCATCACCTAATTGTTCTTGTAAATTATCTAAATCAATTTTTAAATCAAATAAATATTTACCTTTCTTCACAAATTCATCATCTCTCCATGTAGGAGCATACATAATAACTTTTTTACCTTCAGGTAAATTTAAGTTTTCTTTAATCTCTTGAATATACGCTTCATCTTGTGAACGATTAACTAAAACATCATTTCTAGGGTATCCAATTTCAAGAATTTGTTCGGGACTCATCCAAAATGCTGTCTCAAATATTTTTGAAGAGTATGCATTCGGAGATACAAGATAATCCCAACGACTTGTTTCTTCTCTGAAGTTACGTTTGTATCTATCTGTTGTTGTTCCAGGCATACGAATAACTTTCATGTCGTTTGCTAAACGTTTTAATGGTGTACCATGCCAAGTTTGAATATAGACTTGGTTAGGTTTCTTATTTAAAAAGAGTGGTAACCTCGCATTAGAGACCCAATATTTTGCTTTTGAATACGCTTCATAATAAGCTTTAGAATTTTTTCTTACTTTTTGAGCAGGACCTGGTAATTTAACGCTTCCAGGTTTTTTGAATACCCAAATAAATTCATAATTAGGGTGATGTTTCATCATATATTCATAAATATACTTAGGACTATCACTATAATTCTTACCACCAAAAGCTTCGAAAACAATTGTTTTTGGATTTACCTTATCTTCAGAATCTGTTAGTTGATATAATGCTCGATGTTTATTTTTTCTACGTAGCACTACGTTTTTAGCTAAGCGAGCTTGGTTTCTAAATTGGTTGATTTTATAAGCGAAATTTCGCTTATTAAGCATTAGCATCAGTGCTTCGGCTATAAATAAAGGTTTCTCATTTTTGAAAATAGAGGGACTTAGTTGTCTGACTACTTTTGGTAATAAATCACTGTGATGTTCATATCTTTCAGGTGTTTTCCTAAGCGAAGGCTCAAATGAATATTTGAGTAAATTCTTCATTTTACTTTTTATAAAACGTTTATTTTCTTTTAACGGTGCACGTTGAATAGAATCTGAAAAACTATATACGTAATCGTTGAAAATGATACCGAAATCTTGTTTAGATAGCCTTGGTTTTAAGAACGGATCATAAACCTCACCTTTAATATAAAATGGGAAACGACTAACACGTACAAAGCCATTTGAGTATTTTATAAAATCAAGTATAAATGACCAATCAATGAATATATTTATGTCTTCATTAAAATGTAAGTTATGTCCACGTACAATAGCTGTTTTAAAGATGATATTACATGCTGAATTTTTACGTAAAAATTGGTTGGATTTTGTTTTTGTATTTAAATATTCAACACGAACTGCATTTTGGTCTATATACTGTGGTACATCGAGTGTAAATGAATGAATTGGTGCAATTAAAGCGTCAAATTGATTTATTTTCTTCATGTAAAACGCAAGTGCATATGAAGCTAAATAATCATCTGAATCAATAAATATAAAATAAGGTGAGTCAACCTCTTGTAATGCAAGGTTTCTCGCATGTGCATGCCCTGTATTTTGTTGTAAATCGATTTCTTTTATTGAGATATCCCAGTTTTTAATTGTTTGTGTTGCAATTGTTTTTGACTTATCAGTTGAGCCATCATTAACTAAAATTAACTCAAAATCTTGAAATCTTTGTTTTTTAAGACTTGTTAAACATTTTTCTATATAGTCTTCTGAGTTGTAATAAGTTACTATGACAGATATGGACTTCATTGTTTATAACCTCTTTTTTAAATTTTCTCTTTATAATTTAATATAAGATTGAATATATCAAATTTTGGTAATTATTTTCAATCATTGATAATAACATTATTAGTTAGTGAAATGTTGTATTTTATATAGAACTATTAGTCAATGAGCAATAATTTTTAATTTATAAAATGTTCATTGTAGCATGTGCAGTAATAATACTTAAAAGCATGGACATTCATATCAGGTTAAAGCTTATTAATAATATAGTGAATATGCATATATTTAAGTATTTGATGAAAAGCCGTATTATCTCATTTTACTATAAAAACTCAATATATCCAGTGTTTGAAGAGAATTCAATTTATAGTAAATGAGTTATTTTTTTAAATAGTAATATTATTTCCTTGAGATATAGGGTATTGAGCAAATAATACCGTAAAATTCAAATGATACAGTTTTAGTATAATAACAATTTGCAAAGCATATATATTGATGAAAGGGTGATTCAATATGGCAATAAGACAAGCAAATCAAGAAGAGTTGAAATTAATTAATCAAACGATACCCACTGTATTTAAAGAGGCGATTACAACTGATTTTGATTTAACAGATCATGCAATGAGAACAGCCTCTGAAAATTTGAGAGTTCAAGGAGCAGAGTATTATGTACTCACAGAAGAAGGTAAGTTAAAAGGTTTTGTACTTATCGATGATAAAATAGATTATTTTATACAAGAAGCATACGGTTTTATATATGAATTATACGTATTTGATGAATATAGAAGACATGGCGTTGCAGAAGAATTGTTACACTTTGTCAGTGAACATTATAAAGAAAAAGATGTGAAAGAAGTAAGGTTAAATGTTTTTGCTAATAATTTTGCCAAAAAGTTATATGAAAAGATGGGTTTCCGCGATAGAAATATTACGATGTCTATGGAAATAACAGATTAGAGTATATGCACCTTTTTATTTTCTCAATTCAACCTAATAGATTGCGCTTAATTTAAAAGCGTATCATATATGACGTTTTCAAAGTATTAAATGATTGGCTAGAAAATTTTTGGAAAGTAGGACTACTATAACTTATGGAAAAATATTATTTTGTCATTTCACCTCCAAACAAATGATTTGTAAAGCGAAATGAATTGAGTATAATTTAATTTCGTAAACAGTAATTGAGGAGAAGTGACTAATGATTAATAATGATTTTGAAGATATAGTAATGAATAGAAAGTCAGTAAAAGTATTTGACGAGCAAGTTAAGATACCAGTTTCGGAAATGAATGAAATGATTCAAAAAGCTACAAAAGCACCTTCATCAGTTAATATGCAGCCATGGCGCTTTTTAGTTGTAGCGAGTGATGAAGGAAAGGATAAATTACGTCCACTTATTCGATTTAATACACGTCAAAATGATACTTCATCCGCAATGGTGGTTATCTTTGGTGATATGAGAAGTCAAGAATATGGAGAAGAAATTTATAATAATGCTGTAAAACAAGGTCTCATGCCTGAAGATGTTAAAGACGAATTACTTGGAAAAGTACTACCTTATTATAGAAGCTTAGAAAAAAGTGAAATGAATGATGTTGTAAAAATTGATAGCAGTTTAGCAGCTATGCAATTTATGTTAGTGGCAAGAGCTTATGGATATGATACAAACCCAATAGGTGGGTTTGAAAGTGACCAAATCGCAGAAGTATTTGATATTGATTCAGAACGCTACGAACCAGTTATGATCATAGCAATTGGAAAGGCTAAAAACCCAGCACATGGATCTTATCGTTTGCCATCTGAAACCATAACTAAACATGTGTAATAATAAAAATGCCGCTACTTTATTGAAATTTCGATAAAGTAGCGGCATTTTTATTATTGTAAAGTCAATTTGTACATATTGTAAATTTTAAAAAATATATTGTGACATTTAATATTAAATTTTACAATAGTGTTGATATATAACGTTATAATTTAATAATGTTAAACAAAGGGTGATTGAGTTATGACAAAGTATAAACTAACGATAATGCTATTGTTTTTACTATTTTTATTTTTGAGTAATCTTTGTTTAAATGAACAAAAGCAATTACATAATAAAGTTTCGTTTTATGCGGTTGGGGATAATTTAATTCATCCAGTAGTTTATCAAGATGCGCTACAAGTGGATGGCAGTTTTGATTTTAAACCGATGTATCAATTAATAGAAAAGGATTTAAAGTCAGCAGATATTTCATATATTAATCAAGAATCTCCAATTGGAGGGGATGACAAGCCTTTTTCTGGCTTCAAGCGTTTTAATACACCAAGTGATATTGCAGATGATGTTGTAGATATGGGTTTTAACCTAATTAATGGTTCAAATAATCATGCACTTGACCAAGGAACAGAGGGTTTATTAAATGAAGTAGATTTATGGAAGAAATTTGATGACGTTTTATATACAGGTACTTTTGAATCACAAAAAAAGAGAGAACATGTTCCAACTATTAAGAAAAAGGGAATTGAAATCGCATTATTAAGTTATACATATGGTACAAATGGCATTTCACCAGAAAAAGAGTATCATGTAAATTATTTTAATGAAGCACAAATCAAAGAAGATGTAGCAAAAGCCAAAAAGCAAAGTGATGCCGTGATTGTCTCAGCACACTGGGGTAATGAAGGTGAACATAAACCCAATGACACTCAGAAAAGATACGCTAAAATATTTGCAAATGCAGGTGTAGATGCTGTTATCGGGATACACCCTCATGTCATTCAACCAATAGATTGGGTGAAAGGGAAAAATAATCATGAAACGCTTGTAGCTTATTCCCTGGGAAATTTTTTGAACGGACAAGAAACAGGAGATGAAAGTAATATATTAGGTGGAAATATTCGTTTTAATATTGATGCATCACCAAAAGGGACAACGATTAAAGATGTTCAATGGGAATCTTTAGTTACCCATTACGAAATGACGACCCCTTTAGATGACGATGCTAGAAACAATTTTAAAATGTATCCACTAAGCGAATACAACAATGGTTTAGCAAAGCAACATGGTTTAAATTATAGGGAAGAAAATGAAGTGTCGAAGCAACGTTTAGAAACTATTACTAACAATGTTATAGATAAACAATATTTAACCTCAAATAACCATTAATATAAGTACGTATTAGTCAAATTATAATAAGTAAGGACTTCTATGTGTTTGAGAAGTCCCTTACTTATTATATAACTTTTTTAGCTAGATTAGTTATATAGTTAAAGAAAGCGTCATGTTCAACGTGGTGGACTAAAGAAACAGGCCTTCCGTTTACATCATCAATGTAGGTTTGTCCTTGGCTTGGACCTTCAGTATACACAGATATATTGATGTCGTGTTGCTCTACTAATTCAGGCATACCGATATAAGCAGTTGTTAATACATCCCACAAGAAATAAGTAGAATTTGTTTGGAAATGTGTTAACGGCGGTACTGCTGCATAACTTACACCTAAGAAATCTACACCAGGAAAATGACGCTCATTTGCCCAAGATTGCCTAACTTCCCAAGTCATAGGTACTTGATTTGTACTTTCTAAAGCTATCATATCTATTTTAATAGCTGAATCAAACACAACTTGAACAGCTTCAGGGTCCCAGAAAGCATTCCATTCTGCCGTCCCATCATGCTCTGGTTCTTCTACATTACCTCTGTCTAATAATGTTCCGCCCATCCATACAAGACGATCAATATTTTGAACAATAGAAGGTTCTATCGATAAAGCTTTAGCCAGATCAGTTAGTGGTCCGGTGAAAAGTAAAGTTACTTTTTCAGAACTAGTTCGTATTTTATCTATAATATCTTGGTATGCAGGTGCTTTGAGCAATAAAGATTTTTGTTTTGTTACTTCATTTAAAATGGGTAACGCATCCATAAAGAATGCATGCATACGCCAATCTTTGGGAAAAGGATTTTTGCCACGTTCTTTTGAAGCGGCTACATGTAATGTTTGATCCGAAAAACGGTTGATAATTTTTTGTGATGCACTTACTGCAGGCTCGATATAACTATCTGCACCAATGGCACTTATACCAATAAGATTAACATCATCCATTTGAGTCAATAGAAATAAAGAGATGAGATCATCTACACCACCATCGTGGTTAAAGTAAATTTGTTTCATGTGCTACCTCCAAGTATTTTTGTTATTTTATGGAAGTATTATAACAAATAAAACTATGCTAAAAGTAAGTGATTATGAATAAATAAGAAAAATTTGTTTTCCTACAGTTCTTAAATTAAGAGAATGGAAATTTATGCGCAAAGTGATTTTTTGTTTTAATTGTGTAATTTGTTTTATGAAAACAGAAATAATCAAGATTAAATTGTTTAAAAATTTATACTTAGGTTATGTTATGTTATATTAATAGACAAAAATTAAGGGGTGTTTTTTTTGTGAAGTTCAAAAAAGAAAAAGTTAATAAGGTAGATTCCGATCAAGCTAAAAAAAGCGTCGTGGCCACGGGTATTGGTAACGCCATTGAATGGTTTGATTTCGGATTATACGCACAGTTAGCTGTAGTAATCAGTGCTAATTTCTTCGGTAATTTACCGCAAGAGATGCAAATTGTTTCTACATTTGCTGTATTTGCTTTTGCATTTATCGTACGTCCGATTGGTGGTATATTCTTCAGTCATATAGGGGACAAATATGGACGGAAGATTGTATTATCCTCAACTATATTACTGATGGCAGCCTCAACGCTTATGCTGGGGTTATTACCGACTCAAGAACAAATTGGTATATGGGCACCTATATTATTACTTGTGGTACGTATGATTCAGTCATTTTCAACTGGTGGAGAGTACGCTGGTGCTATGACATACATAGCCGAATCATCACCGGATAAGACACGTGGTAAACTAGGCAGTGGTTTAGAGATAGGAACACTAGCTGGTAGTATTATGGCAGCAGCGCTAGCTGGTCTTATGTATGCATTGTTAAACGATCAACAAATGCAAGACTGGGGTTGGAGAATTCCATTTATCCTTGCTGCACCATTAGGTATTGTAGGTATATTCTTACGTACAGGTCTAGATGAAAGCCCGGCCTATGAATCGACATTAGAAGAAAAAGAAGAGTTAGAATACTCTTATTTAGATATATTTAAATATTATTGGAAAGATATTATAGTTTGTTTCACAGGTGTAGCATTCTTGAATGTGGCTAACTATATGGTCTTATCGTTTATGCCATCCTTCTTAAACTCAACCATTGACTTAGGAGGAACCATGAGTTCAATACTGAGCACGGTGACGATGTTAGTAATGATACCAGCTGTATTTTTCTTTGGTTGGTACAGTGACAAAATTGGTAATAAAAATGCGATTCTATTTGGTTTCATTGGTTTCAGTTTATTCTCAGTGCTTGCTTTCTGGCTCATGAGTATACCAATGATACCGTCCATTATCTTAGGATTGTTTATTATTGCTCTATTCATGTCTACATTTGAAGGCGTTATGCCATCTGTATTACCAAGTATGTTCCATACAAAAGTGAGGTTACGTACTTTATCTCTTGTTTATAACATTGGTGCTGCAATCTTTGGTGGTTTAACACCATTTATCCTATCAATGCTAGTAGAGACAACAGGTCAAGATATTGCGCCTTCGTATTATCTAATGTTTATTAATGTTGTTGGATTAATTATTTTCTTAACGATGTTTAAATCAACTTCAAATAAATCGTTAAGAGGAAACTATCCAAACGTTGAAAATCAAGAAGATTATGAAGATGTTATTCAAAACCCTAAAGATGCACTTTGGTGGGAAGATGAAGTTAAGGAAAATTAATACAGTTGTGTATGCAAATTAGATAATTCGTTAAGACGCAACACTTATTCATTTAAGTGTTGCGTCTTTTTTATTATTAATTAAATATACCTAGTAACCATTTGTGTGACTTTTAATCAAGTGAAATATATTGAGCTTAATTAAATAATATAATAGGTATAAAAATTATAAATATATAACTTGAAAATATACAAAAAATTATAAAATTTGTAAAATTAATTAATTATTTTCATGAATTTTGTGATATTATAAAAGAAATAAAATATTATAGGAGGTTGGACGATATGTCTAAAACAGTAAAGATTGTCATAGCAGTTGTTGTTGGGTTATTGTTAATCGTCGGAATAGGTGGCGGCGCTTTTTATTACTTTACGAAAAATTCACCTAAAAATACGTATTTATTAAGTGAACTAGAAACAGCTAAGCAAATGCAAGATTATGCGAAAGATCGTTTTGAAAATGAATTTAAATTTCAAGACAAGATGAAAGATGAATCATATTTAATTGATTTAGATGCTAGCGCAGATGTGCCAGAAAAGTTACTTAAATCATCTAACATTCCACAATCTGCAGTAGATGCTTCGAAATTAGGGTTCAAAGTGGGACATGACCCTAAAGAAGAAAAATCTGTATTAGCATTAAATCCTACTGTTGCTGATAATGAAGTCGGGGAATTTCAATGGGCAGCAGATAAGGACAATCAATATTATTCAGCACCAATTTTAGATGATGTTTATAAAGCGAAAAACGATGAGTTAGTTGATGTTTATGAAAACCTCACAGGTGATACCTCAAGTACTTCTTCAAGTATGAATAGCAATCAAACACCGATTACAAATGATACATTGAACTTAAATTCACTCTTATCAGGAACACAAATATCACAAGAAAAAGTGGATGAAATCAGTAAGCGTTATAGTGAATTAATTATTGATGAACTTGATGATGACAATTTTGAAAAAGAAGATGATAAAGTTGATGTCGATGGTGAAGAGCAAGATGTTAATAAAGTAACAATGAGCATTAGTAAAGGTGAAATGAAATCAATTACTACTACAGTTTTAGAAGAAGTTAAAAAAGATAAAGAAATCAAAGATATCGCAGAAGATCAGTTTAATGCTGAGGACTATGATGATACTATCGATGAAGCGTTAGAAGATGTAAAAGATGCAGATAAAGATGAGTTTCCAAGTCTTAAATCTGTCATTTGGGAAGATGATAACCAAATCCTTAAACGTGAATTAACAATGAAAGACGATAGCGGTTCAGAAGTTAAATTAGAAGGTACAAGTTTAATCAAAGATGATAATTTGACTATGGATTATGAACTCTCAGCAGAAAATTCTAAGATTTCACTTAAAGGTGAATCAACAAAAAATGATGATAAGTATGAAGATGAATATACTTTAGGTTTTGATGACGGAATTAAAGAATCAGATATCAAACTGACAAACGAAGAAACGCAGGATGGTAATAAACGTACTGATAAAGGTGACATCGAAATTAAAGCGAACTATGATGAACTTAAAATCGAATATGATAATAAATTAGAGACTGATGTGAAAAATAATTCACAAAAATTAGATCTCGACGTTACTACAGAAGTAGAATCTGAACCTGTTACACTTAACTTAAAAGGTGAAACGAAACTTAAAGAAGATATTAAATTTGATAAAGCCGGAGCAAAAGACTTAAATAGTATGTCTGATAGCGACTTTAGAAAATTACAAAGAGAAATTTCTGATAATGCTGAAGATATTGTGAAAGATATTGCTAAAGATCTTGAAGATTAATGAATATGCTATAATGAAAGAGAAAAATTAAAATAATAATGAGAGGAGTGGTTAAATGAAAACATTACAATTGTTTCACATTTACCACTCCTTTTTATTGAAAAAATGGCACTTGTTTTTGTATTTAGTGTTAATTATTATAGGGCTATTTTCGACTTTACTGCTTATACAGCATTTAAACCAAGACGACACTAAATTTAGAATAGGTGTTGTGGATCACGATCAATCCACTGAAACAAAGTTAATACTTAAATCGATGGGCAACGGCTCAAATCTAGGTAAAGATATCAGTATTAAACGTTATAATAAGCAAGAAGCACACGACCTTTTAAAAGCACAACGTATAGAAGGATACTATGTATTTGAAAAAGGAATGACTAAATCATTTTACAAAAATGGTAGCTTACCTATTTCGGTTTATACATATGATGAACAATCAACTAAAAGTTTAGTGATTAATCAATTGACAGACTCAGTATATAATCGACTTATGTTATCTATGGGTGGAGGGTTGACCTATACCTCTCTATCTGAGAACCCTGAAAAAGAAGATACGATGCTTTTATTAACAGACTTACTATTTACAGGATTAAACAGAACAGGTGCATTTGATTATCAACCCGTCCAAATATACGATACTGCTAGTTATTATGTGATAACAGGTTACTTAGCATCTATTTTTATCTTTGCGTTATCGTTATTTTCAATTTTGAAAATGAATCAAGTAACTGCATTAAAATCTAGGTTAATGATGTATCATTTTTCATTTGAGAAACTGACATTGATTCGAAGCTTATTTACATTATTTTATACGAGTATTTGGACAGTGACTGGTTTCATGTGGATGCTTAAAATGTTACCAAATGAATTTGAAAGTTATAATTGGCCTACAGTAGTAATCCAGCTTATATATTATGTCTTAATGATACTCATATGGTTAACTATCATAGATTTAATATCATCTAAATGGATGAATTATATATTGAAAGCTATTTTTAGTATGGTAATCTTAATTTTATCAGGGTTAATTGTACCAACTATATACTTTAAGCATTTACTTAATGGTATCTTTGCAGCGCAACCATTTAGTTTTGTGACCAATCAAATGTTAGAAATCATATTGAACAATTACATTTTAGTAACACCCGTTATGTTTTATGGGAGTTTGGTATTATCTATCGCTATGTTAATAGCTGTCATTGTTGGGAGGTATCGCAAATGAGTCAACCCTACTTTTTTATTGTAGTTGCAAAGCAATGGAAGCAATACGCAATGTTAGCGATACTATTACTATGTACATTACTTGCTGTGTGGGGTATATACAAGTCGATGAACCAATCGTTTCAAATACCAGTAGTAGTACAAGATCAAGAGCGTTCATCAGCATCTAAAGCACTCATTGAACAAATTGATGATAATAAATTTGTAACAATAGAACGTGTGTCTCTAGACGAAGCTTATATTGATGAATATGTAACGAGAAAAGAAGCTGTGGCAAGTTTGCAAATTCCTGAAGATTATAGTGAGAAATTGCATAATAATCGTTTGAAAGATGCAATAACATTGTATGCTAGAGATGACTTTATAGGTGATATCACATTAGAAATGATTAGTCGCTCTTTGTATGAACATCAAATACCTAATATAGTGAAATCACATTTAGAGGATAATAATCAAAATACTTCATTGAAAACAGTGAATACAAAGTTAAAACAAGAAACACCAGAATCAAAGATAGCACATTATGTGATTGAAAAAAGCTCTAATACATCCATTTCATTAAGTATTGTATTTGCAATTATATTATGTGTAAGCAGTGTACAAATAGTGCTTCATCAAAGATTGAAACAAAATGGTGCATTGGCAAGGTTATATATGTATCGTTATAGCCAACTTAAACTATTTATCACATTTACTATTGCGCATACTGTAATGTTAATGGTCTTACTAAGTTTAACCGTGCTTATATTTCAACAAAATTTGTCTATATTATTTTATTTGAAATCACTATTCATTATTTTAATATATGAATTTGGTGTAGCATGGCTATTGTTTAAAGTAAACACTTTAAGTCATAGATTGTTTATGACTTTTATATATGCTCTGGTAATAAGCCTGATTTATATCTTCATACAATTATAGGAGTGATAAGATGATAGAACTACAAAATATAAAAAAACAATATCGCAGTAAAAGCATCTTTAAATCTCTAAGTATGACATTTGAAGATAATCAATTAACAGTTTTACTAGGAGAAAATGGGGCTGGGAAATCAACACTGCTAAGAATGATTTCTGGCTTAGAAGCACCGGATTATGGAAAGATCACATACTTTGGAAATGAAGTTGGTAAAAAACAACTTCAAGATATGATAGGATACGTGCCCCAAGATATTGCGCTTTTTGAACATATGACAGTAAATGAAAACATCAATTGCTTTAAAGCACTTTGCAAGCGGCCTATCGCAGAAGAGAAGATAGACCAATATGCTACTCAACTCAACTTAAAGGATCGTACGGCTACGGTGTCTAAATTATCTGGTGGCACTAAAAGAAAAGTGAATGTACTCATCGGCTTATTAAGTAATCCACAGATACTCATATTAGACGAGCCCACAGTAGGTATAGATTTGAAATCAAGATACGATATTCATAGTCTGTTAAATAAAATGAAGACGCAGTGTCTTATTATATTAACCACCCATCATTTAGATGAAGTAGAGGCTTTGGCGGATCAAATTAAAGTCATAGGAACTGACCCATTCTATAGGCAGGTACTTACAGATAAAAAATGGCATTTCGAAACATATACCCAACAAAATTAAAAGCATATCCGTTACTGTTAGAAGTAGTATTAAACACAGTAGTGGATATGTTTTTTATTTTTAGAATTCAATAATATTATTTAAATATATGACATTTCTAAACAGGAGACGTTAAATTATGAACGAGTTCAATTACTAAGTTGATTTTTGTACTTATTTTAGGCTCATTTATCAAAAAACTATACTAAAACGATAAATATATATTTGAGTAACATATCAAAAAGCAGTGTCTAGAAAGGGTTAAACACAATTCTATATAGATACTGCTTGTTTTGTGTATAAATACAACAAAAAAGTAAAATAAGGGTAAATTTGTGTGTTTGAGAACCTTAAAACGCTGTAACCACTGATATCAAAGGGATATAAGTGTGTACATTGGAATAATCATCTTTGCTATAAATATACTTTAAATGAATAATTGAGTAACATCGTAAAAATGAGCTCTATCGACTTTGGTCATAGGAATGAAGCGAGATAAATTGTGCCATATATTTATACATTAAACTTCTTTAAATTGTATAAAAATACTGATATATGCAAATATGACCACATAAAAAGTCGATTTGACTTGATTTTTAATATGCGTATAATAGCTTAATATACAAGACTTTGTATAAAAGTTGTATTTGTCTTGTGGTGAGACGAAATAAATTTAAATACACAAAATTCAAGATGATAATCTTTGATAGTTGATGCTAGATTGATTTAATTATTTTGATACTTTGAATATGCTAATTTATAGGTATTTAAAATATTTAAATGAACAAAATCTTTTGAAATAAGTTGAAGATTAAATGGAAATTTAAAATAATAAAAGCAAATCTTAGATAGTGATAATTTTTATTAAGCAAACTAAGTTGAAAGTTCCCTTAGTTTGCTTTTTCTATGAAAAAAAATTAAAGAAGATTATCATAAAATAATTATATAAAAAGTTTTTAAAAGGCATGATATACAAAAATACATTGTTTATGCATTATTGACAGTAGCATTGAGGTGTTGCTGCATTATATTTAGTATATAAATTTTTGAAAAAATCCTTTTAATGAAACAATTTATTTAATTATCTTGTTAATTAGTCTTTGACTAATTGTAAAATTACGTGTATGATTTATGGATATTAATTCAATTTTCAGAATATTTATAGAAAAGGAATGAGGGTTTCGATGAATGATTTATTTGCACTAACAGATCACTATAGTTCGAACAATTATAGCCCGCTTAAATTGGCTTTAACGAAAGGTCTAGGTGCTAAAGTATGGGATATTGAAGATAATAGCTATATTGATTGTATTTCAGGGTTTTCCGTCGTCAATCAAGGACATTGTCATCCGAAAATTATCAAAGCATTTCAAGAACAAACTGAAAAAATCACAATGGTGTCACGAGCACTTTATAGTGACAATTTAGGTAAGTGGGAAGAAAAAATATGTTCATTAGCAAACAAAGAAAAAGTATTACCTATGAACACAGGTACAGAAGCGATTGAAACTGCAATTAAAATCGCAAGAAAATGGGGTTCCGATGTTAAAGGAATAGCTGAAGATCAAGGTGAAATTATTTCTATGAATGGCAACTTCCACGGTCGTACACTAGGTGCTTTATCATTATCTTCGCAAGAAAGTTATAAAAAAGGTTTTGGCCCATTGTTAGATAATATGCAATATATGGATTTCGGAGATATCACTCGCTTGAAATCACTCATTAATAAAAATACGACAGCAATAATTTTAGAACCAATTCAAGGTGAAGGTGGCGTAAACGTACCACCTGATTACTTCATAGAAGAGGTGCGTCGCTTATGCGATGAGCATAATGTGTTATTTATTGCTGATGAAATACAAGTAGGTCTCGGTAGAACAGGTAAAATGTTTGCAATGGAGTGGGAAGGTGTAGAGCCAGATGTTTACTTACTAGGTAAATCACTGGGTGGCGGACTTTATCCTATTTCTGCAGTACTTGCCAATCATGATGTGATGGAGGTACTAACACCTGGTACACACGGTTCAACTTTTGGTGGCAATCCACTCGCTTGTGCAGTATCCATGGCTGCGTTAGATGTATTAGTTGATGAGAACTTAATTGAACGCTCTGCGGAACTTGGCCAAAAATTATTGAATCAATTACAAATGATAGATAGCAATATTATAAAAGATGTGAGAGGCAGAGGATTATTTATCGGTATTGAGCTAACTGAAGCAGCACAACCGTATTGTCTAGAAATGATTGAAAAAGGTGTGCTATGTAAAGAAACTCAAGGTAATATTATTAGGCTGGCACCCCCCCTTGTTATTGAAGAAGAAGAAATTGATAAAGTAATCAAAGTTATAACAGGTGTGTTAGAGAAAAAGTAACTCATACTACTTGTAAAAGTGCGAATATTCAGAAAGGAATGAGTGTCATGATAGAAGTTGGTATTGTAGGAGGAAGTGGTTATGGTGCAGTCGAACTGATTCGACTATTGCAACATCATCCAAATGTAAAAATAAAATATATATTTTCACATTCTAAAGCAGGTGAACCAGTTAAAGAAACGTTTCCTCACTTAACCCATTTAACGCATCATTATGAAGCTTTAGACAATGAGACTGTTGAATGTGATGTTATGTTCTTTGCAACACCTTCTAACGTAAGTAAACATATTGCTCCGGATTTAGTTGAAAAAGGTATAAAAGTTATTGATTTATCAGGTGATTTCCGCTTAACAAATAGAAATGTCTACCAACAATTTTATGGTGAAACGGCAGCGACACAACAACAATTAGAAGATGCTAATTATAGTATTGCAGAATGGTCTCAAGTAAATCAATCCGATACAAAACTCGTAGCTAATCCAGGATGTTTCCCTACTGCTACATTGCTAGCATTACATCCACTAGTAGATGGAAAATTAATTCAGTCAGATTCAATCATCATAGATGCTAAAACAGGCGTTTCAGGGGCTGGACGATCTTTAGCACAACACGTGCATTATGCTGAAATGAACGAAAATTTTAGTGCCTATGCAATTGGTAAGCATAAACATAAACCTGAAATAGAACAGTATGTCTCACGTTTAGCTCAAGAAGATATAAAAGTAGTATTTACCCCGCATTTAGTACCTATGACACGTGGCATACTTTCTACTATATATGTAAAGCTGAATCAACAAAGTACGAATGAAAGCTTACACGCAACATTCAAAAAATATTATGATGATAAGCCATTTGTACGCATTAGAGATATAGGTAACTACCCTAAAACAAAGGAAGTATATGGCAGTAATTACTGTGATATAGGTATTTATGTTGATGAAGATAATCAAACAGCAATCATTGTTTCTGTTATTGATAACTTAGTCAAAGGTGCAAGTGGCCAAGCGATACAAAACTTAAATTTAATGTATGGTTTGAATGAAACAACAGGATTAACACAACTACCTGTGTATCCATAAAAAGGAAAGGTGAGATGGGATGAAAGATATTGAAACGTTAGATACGCTCAATCAGTTAAAAATAGATTTGCAAGGTGATGTAAGTTCTCCATTAGGATTTATTGCAGGAGGCATGCATATTGGATTAAGAAGAAAGAAAAAAGACTTCGGATGGATTTATTCTACGACAGAAGCAGCGGCTGCAGGGACATATACTTTAAACCGTTTTAAAGCTGCTCCTTTAAAAGTCACAGAAGAAACGATTAAAAATAACCAATCATTACAGGCTATCGTTGTAAATTCTGCGAATGCGAATTCGTGTACGGGTGAAAAAGGTATACAAGATGCCAAAGATACACAAGCATGGGTCGCAGAACATTTAAATTTATCTAAAGAAAGTGTTGGTATCGCATCTACAGGTGTAATCGGGTCATTTTTACCTATGGATAAGATACAATACGGCACACAAAATGTCTTAAAAGAACAATATAATCAAAGTGAGTTTTTCAATCAAGCTATTTTAACGACTGACACGTTTACCAAGCATTTGTCTGTGCAAGTTGAGATTGATGATATTACAGTAACAATTGGAGGTACAGCGAAAGGATCAGGTATGATCCATCCGAACATGGCAACGATGCTATCATTTATTACTACAGATGCCAAAATTGACGCAGATACTTTAGACCATTGTTTAAAACAGACAATTGACGACTCATTTAATATGATCACGGTAGATGGAGATTCCAGTACAAATGATATGGTTATTGGCATGGCAAATGGACAAGCCAACCATAATAAATTAGATAGCTTACATCCTGATTGGGAAAAATTTGTTTATGCATTGAATTTTGTAAGTCAGTATTTAGCTAAATCAATAGCTAAAGATGGCGAAGGGGCTACAAAATTAGTTACAGCAAAAGTAAAAGGCGCACAAGATGTTACTGAAGCAAGAAAAATTGCTAAAAGCATCGTGTCTTCGAGTCTAGTGAAAACAGCAATTCATGGAGAAGATGCTAATTTTGGAAGAATTGTCACTGCGATGGGCTATGCTTCTAGAGAGATTGAGCCAAATCATACAAACGTTTCACTATGTGAGGTGCCAGTCGTTCAAGATGGCATGTCTGTAGAATTTGATGAATCACATTTAAAAGAACAACTAGAAGCAGATAATATTATTATTGAAGCTTCAGTTGGAGATGGTCCAGGGGCAGCCTCAGCATATGGTTGTGACTTATCATATGAATATGTACGTATTAATGCTTCATATAGAACTTAAGGAGTGTAACAAATGAGTTATATTGTAATTAAAATAGGTGGAAGTACGCTGACAAACCTACATGATTCAACAATAGAAGACATTGCACAGTTAAGAGAACAAGGATATAAACCCATTATCATACATGGTGGCGGACCTTTTATTAATGAAGCATTAGAACAACGAGGCGTACCTCCAGAATTTAAAGATGGGTTGAGAGTGACGACAAGTGAAGTGCTTTCAGTAACAAGCCAGACTTTAATTGGGACAGTAAATCCAACTCTAGTGAGTAAAATGAACCAATCAGATATTCAAAGTATTGGTATCAATGGTGTGGATGCAAAATTATTTGATGTCATGCCATTAGATAGTAAGTATGGATATGTGGGAGAACCGACAGATGTCGATACTTCAGTGATAGACGCGTTATCAGAACATTTTGTGCCTGTAATTGCTTCTATAGGCATGCATAAAAGTACAGGACAATTGTATAACATTAATGCAGACACACTAGCTTATAAAGTTGCACAATTTTTAGGGGCACCTATTTATTTATTGAGCGATATTCCAGGGGTTATCATAGATGAAAAAGTGCAATCAACACTTAATGCTGAACGTATCAATGCATATATTGAACAAGAAGCTATCTATGGTGGAATGATTCCTAAAGTTCAAGATGCAATTCGTGCGATTGATTTAGGATGTCAAAAAGTTGTTATCGCAGCAGGTAATGAATCACATATTATAAAAAAATTGCAAAGTGGCCAAAGCGTTGGTACAACAATACAACAATAGCGTTTAGTCAATGGCAGTTTGATTTTATTTATATTAAAACAGGCTAACAACTTATTGAAGCATAAGTAGTTAGCCTGTTTTTTGCTAATGAATAAGTATATACTATTTCAAATTTTCTTGATATAACAGGACGCTTACAAAATTCACTTGCGCCTCACGATACAGGGTTATGGAAACATGACAAACAAGAAGGTTCAGAACATAACACAATAGATTATTACATGAAACTTACCAAAGTTTTTGAAAAAAGGAAAGTTTGATTCGCTATTTTTACAGATGTGTTAGCAACTTACAGTGAATATGGAAATGTTATAGAACTGCAGTACAACACGCTGTTCAAGTATTAGATCATGACTCTCTGTTGCAAAGCACAAGAGACGAAACATGTAGGGTTGGCAACAACAGTATCTGCTACATATTTTCAACATAAAATTATTTAGCTGAAGTATGTAATTTTGCAGTGAATCATTCTCTTGAGGTGTCAGGTAATGACGTGATAAACATTCTTTCACAACCAAAGAAACAAATAAATCAGATTTAAAGGTATTTACTATGATTGTCCCTATCATTGGTGATACGGTAGAAGAAGTAGAACAACTACAGCAAGAGTTGATTCAACATATCACGTACGAAGGTACTGCCACTTTGTTAATTGGTCACTCTGGTATAGACTTTTCCCAATTCGACCTACACAGTACGTAGAAGATATTGAAACTAACACAATTCAAAGTTTGTTTGATATTTATGCAAAAGACTCAACGTGTAAGTGGACTTTAGAAGAAGTGAAAAAGCATCAAGACTAGGTATTGGTTCAGTTCACTTTGTAGCACACCAACACAAGCAATTGAGGAAATAGAACGTTGAGTTGAAGTTGCTAATGTTGGTGGATTTAATATTGTATAGAATATTATGGTGAGGCAGATACTAAGCTGAGAGAATTTGTTTGGTAAAGGTAAAAACATTTAAGAACGAGACATCCCGGATCATAATACAAGCCGCAATTAAATGAGAAATATAGCACGGAAAAATTATAAATCTTAGAAGTACATGAAATATCAATCAAATTATCTTCTATATGCTTGTAATAATATATTTGGACGTTTGTTGGTGAAGATTATATCATGCTTAATTATTATAAATAAGAGTAAATGAAAGGAGATAATTATATGGCAAGTGTAGCAATCATCGCAGGAGGAAATAAAATACAATCTCGCTTAACAGGTGTCGTTGATTACGCTAAAAAATACTTGAATAATGAAAGCATAGATGTTGAGGTTATACATGTCCATCAATTAGATGCGCAAGCGTTAATTACAGCAGATTTTTCAAATGAAGCTATCAACGAAACACATCAAAAAATAGAAAATTCAGATGGTATTATTATCGTCTCACCTGTATTTAAAGCAGCTTATTCAGGAATTGTGAAAACATATTTAGATTTGTTACCTAGAGGAGCTTTTACTGGTAAAACAGTATTACCATTAGCACTAGGAGGCACTTTCGCACATGTATTAGCAATTCAATATAGTTTAGATCCGGTAATTAAAGAATTAGGTGCTGATACAATTCATAAAGGGAGATTCATTTTAGATAAACATATTACTTCAAATTCAGATGGTACTTACGAGTATGATCAAGAAGCAAAAGAAGGATTAGATAAAACTTTAAAAAAGTTTGTCAGTGATAAATCTCAGGTAAGGGAATAGAACTTTCTAGCCAAAAATAAAAGTGAATTAAAGGCGTATCATATAGAAAGATACGCCTTTTAAATTTTTGTTTATTTTAATACAAATGTATTAAAATGTGTTATTATAAAGAAAGAGGAAATAACCTCTTAAATTTTTTTATTTAATTAATACATCTGTATTAAAAAAGGAGAGGTTAGAATGCCTAAAATTGTGAACCATGAGAAAAAGAAATCACAAATTGTTCAATATGCTAGAGAATCTATAGTCGAAAATGGAGCTAAGGGAGCTACAGTAAGAAATATTGCACAACGAGCGCATATGACACCAGGACAAATACGTTATTATTTTCCAAATCATAGTAATTTACTTGAAGCGGTATTAATAGAAGTCGATAGAAAAGTAAGTCAAAGGATAAAAGATGTATATGCTAACAGTGAATTAAAAGCAGTAGAAAAAGTAATACAAAGTTTATTAAAAGTATTGCCATTAGACGATGAACGGTACGCGGATATGGAAGTATGGATGGCATTTCAATATGAATTACATGAAGTTGGCAAAGATTCAATGGGGGACGAAATTCGAAGGTTAGCTAGAATTTCTGTGGAATATTTAGCACAACAAGAGTTGTTAGATGAATCACTGAATCAATATTTAACTATAATCAGGACGCATGCCCTATTAGATGGGTTAGCTTTACATAAATTATTAAATCCAGAGCAAATGTCTAACAAAGATATTATTGAAATTATTGAAAAAGAAGTGAAATCATGGTTAAGGAGGTAAAATAATGAATTGGATTGTATCGATATTAATTACTGCAGAAATATTATTTTGGGCTGTAATTGTATTGGGACTTATCTCTCGCTATATTTTACGTTTGAATAAGGTTGGCTTATTTTGCTTTGCTTTAACGCCATTAATAGATTTAGTATTGGTTATTGTAATGAGTATTGATTTGTTAAATGGAGCGAAAGCTACAATACCACATGGTATAGCTGCGGTATATGTTGGTGTGTCTATTATATTTGGTAAACGCATGATTCAGTGGGCAGATGATCGGTTTAAATATTATATTTTGAAAAAAGGCGTATTGCCTGTTAAAAAATCAGGTTTAGCGTACGCGAAGCAGTATTTCAAAGACTGGATATTACATGGTTTAGCCTATATATTAGGAACTGGGATATTGTGGGTGATTATTTTGAGTATTGGACATTCAAGTGATGTGACTGCACTATATCATGTTATTAAATTATGGACGGTTGTTTTAATCATTGATTTATTCGTTGCTATAAGTTATTTTATTTGGCGCAGACCAGAAAAAACGTGAATAGTAAAAAAAGATATTGTCCTTACAAAGGACAATATCTTTTTTTACTATTCATTAAACGTTTAAATGCCATTGATGATTTGAGTCGTAAGATAATTTAAAGTTTTGAGTTTTAATCACTATAGGAAAAGCAACCGATTCTTTTTCAGAAAAAAACCATTTTTTATATTCAGGAGTTAATAGAATATAGCTTTCATCATAAAAATCGCACATGAAGGTTAGATCTTTAGGGTTAAATTGATGATTTTCATGCGTAGTTAGGGTTTGATTTCTTAAAGCTTGATAGACGTCAGTAGTTTCATTGCATACAAAACCAATTTCACTAATTCTAGAAAATTCAGGTTCATCCGTCATATTAGACACCCTTCCAATTAATTCTACAATGTTTCCAGAAGGGTCATAAAAATAAAGAGAATGTGCAACAAAAGATTCAAAGTAAGTAGTGTGTTGCCCGTCTTCCATTAATAAAAATAAAATATTTTGATAATGTCGCTTCATATCATAAAAATGATTGTAAGGTATATCTATCGCAAAGTGATAAAATGGTTGCCTTTCATCATTAGATGCTTCAAAACGTAATTCTGTTTCTCCAATTTGGACAATAAACGATTGTTGATCAATTACTTGAACAGGACATTCCAATGTTTCTTCATAGAATTGTAAAGTCTCTTCCAATTCAGACGTTAATAACGTAATACTTTCAAATTTCATATGTACACCCCATCCAATCCCCGTGTTTAACAATTTAATTTAAGAAGTAATTTAACTGTACTTTATCAAAATATTAAGCAGTATGATAATATTACGAAGTTATAAAGTAAAACTCCACTTTAAGTGTTTCTATACCCTGATTGTTTTGAGGAACAATTAGCAGTCGTTTGTAATTGTTCAATAAAAAATACCTTTTTCATTTCATTCTGAATATCCCTGAGTTCTAATAATTTCAATTTCTTCATGAAATAATCGTAATATGTGATGGTTTAATCAATGTATGCTTCCATTTTAGAATCGTTCCACACATCTCACGTATAGCTTCATCACTATAACTAGACAAGATAATTTTGCTTACAATGATACAATATATTAGGGGCTAAAGGTGTTACTATTACAGACTTGTTATATGAGTCAATAAAATAAGCTATATATTGCGGGTCCAATAGATTTAATGATGAGATAGAAGATGCGTAGAAAGTGTTAAGTGAGAATGAAAAAATTGATAATGTGATTACATAAAAATATAAAATCAAAGATTACAAAGAGGGGGGATTGCTGAAATCTTAAATCAATCCTCTAAAGTAATGCTCGAATTTTAACAAAATAGTTTATAAAAGCAAAAGACTAAATGCGGATGTCAGCATTTAGCCTTTTTTGATTTATATTAAATTTAATAAATTAGAAGAAAATGAGTGAGACAATGAATGCACTAATACCAGCTAACAAGCAGTAAGTTAATGCAGGTCCGAGTGTTTTTCTAATAACACTACCTTCTTTACCTGGCATATCTACGACAGCACATACTGCAACGACATTATGCACACAAATCATATTACCTGCAGCGGCACCAATAATTTGTGCGGCTAATACAGTAAATGGCTCAGCGCCAATTGCATTTGCAATGTTCATTTGAATTGGCGAGAATGTAAGTGTTGATACTGTAGCACTACCTGTAATAAAGGAACCTAAAGCACCTAAAAACGGAGCGACAAACAACCAAATTGGCCCTAGGTATTTAGCCATGGCATTAGCAATATATTCAGGCATACTGATTAAGTCATTCGCATTAAGTCCTGAATTAATAAATACGTGTACCATTGCTAATGTGGCAATAAGTGTTATACCAGTGATTTTAATAGTATTTAATGATTCGATACTCGCTTTAGAAAAATCTTTAAATGATTTTCTTTGCACGATAATTGCAGATATCGCAGATAATACTAATATCGTCCCTGGTGAATATAAGAATTGCCATTCTGATGAAATTTCTTCGAAATTCAATATGTTTGTCCAAGTTAAATCTAAAACGTTTGTTGTAAAATCTTTTATAACTGGTACTGTTCTTGTAAGTAGTAATAAGATAACTACTATTAAGTACGGTGCCCAAGCTGTCAATAGGCTCATAGATTGCTTTGCAACTGTTTTTTCAGCAGATTCATCTAATGCGTCTTTCCATTCAGTCTTAGGTAATAACCAACCTTTGCTAGCTGTTATAACTGCAACCACAAGTCCAGTTAATGAACCTAATATTGCTACGAACTCAGGTCCGAATAAGAACGCATAAGCGAATGCTGAAACTGCATAAGTAATACCGATTAAAGCAAGCCAAGGCAGCATTTCAAGTATAGATTTTAATTTATTTTCCTTACCAAAGAAGACAACTACTGTAATAATTAAAATAATTGGTATGAAAATACCGCTCAATAAATCTAACGTAGTGATACGCTCGGCAGTGGCTTGGAATAATGCGCTGTCTGCATCTTTTAATGTGCTTAATCCAACTATAACTGGTGTACCTACAGCACCGAATGAAACAGCGATACTGTCAGCAATTAGCGCTGTAACTACAGCAATCATTGGTCTAAATCCTAAAGCTACCATTAATGGTGCTGTTACCATTGCCGGTGTACCGAATCCAGATGCGCCTTCAATAAGCGAACCAAATAAGAAAGCAATGATAATAACTTGAACACGCATATCTCCAGATATTTTTTCGAAACCTGCATTAATACGATCAACAGCACCTGTTTGTCGTAGTGTATTAAGTAAAACGAGTGCGCCGAATAAAATATAAAGGATAGTAAATGTCTTATGCGTGCCTTGTAGTATTGAAGCGATAACTACACTGCCTTTCATTCCCCAAACAAACATTCCAAATAATGTAACGATAATCGCACTGATGGTCATCCCTTTTAATGCTGACATGCGAAGTAATACCAATAGTATAAACGGTACAATTACTGCACTTAAAGCTACTAATAACATCATAATTTTTAACCCCTATCTTCCAAAAAAGTAAATCATCATCTAGTCATATGATGATTAAATAATTAATGACTATTGTAAACGGTTTCAATTGAAAATGCAACGTTTGACAAATTAAATATAACTTAAAAATGTTAATATACTTACCAAAATAATTTTCAAATATAAAGTTAATAGACTAAGCAGTGACAAAATATAGTTATCTATAAAAAACGAAAGAAAACGAAAGAAAACGAAAATAAATTTGCATTATAGAAAAAATGAAATAATATAAAGGAAATAAATGAAAGCGTTTTCTGTGTAATTTATTTGTGTCAGCATCAATTAAAAATGAAGTATTTAGCTGAAATTTAAGACATGCTGAAGTGATAATAGTAAGTGATTAGCCAAAAGTTATTAATTTAATGACATAGGGGTGTGTTAAATATGAATAAAAAATTAGCTAAAATGGGAATGCCACCAACTTTACTATGGGGGTACATTGGTGTTTTAATCTTTATGATGGGTGATGGATTAGAACTTGCCTGGATTAGTCCATATCTTCATGACAATGGCTTATCAGTTCAACAAACCGCAGTATTAACGACTTGTTATGGTGTGACGATTGCGATTGGTTCTTGGTTTTCAGGCGTGTTAGTTGAAATTGTAGGACCGCGTAAAGTGATGTTGCTTGGAACTGGATTATATATTGTGGGTCATATTATATTTGTAGGATTTGCGATTCCGACAATGAATTATGAACTCATGATACCTTCTTATGCTATAAGAGGTTTTGGTTATCCATTGTTTGCATATTCATTTTTAGTTTGGGTAGCTTACCGGTCACCTCAAAAAAGATTAGGTGCAGCAGTGGGTTGGTTCTGGTTTGTATTTACAGGCGGTTTAAGTGTGCTCGGTTCATTCTATTCTTCAATGGCTATTCAATTATTTGGTCATTTCGTTACTTTATGGACTGCAATTTTTTGGGTACTAATCGGAACTTTTTTAGCGGTATTTGTAAACAGAGATCAATTTATAGTAGAAGAAAAAGGAAACGGTGTTAAAGAGCACTTAAAAGAAATGGGTGCAGGTATTACAATACTAAAAAGAGAGCCACGCGTTGCAGTTGCTTGTATAGTAAGGATTATTAATCAAGCTGCACAATATGCCTTCCCGTTATTCTTACCTATATATTTATCAACGAAAGGTATTGAGACGACGACATGGTTGAACATTTGGGGAACAATCTTTATTGCCAATATTATATTCAACTTAATCTTTGGTGCATTGAGCGATAAGATCGGTTGGAAGAATACAATATCTTACATCGGTGGTACGGGTTGTGCAATTTTCACATTAGGATTGTATTTTGTCCCAGAATTATTTACTGGTAACGTATTTATTGTAGGTGCTGTTGGATTTTTATGGGGCATGTGTTTAGCAGGATTTGTACCAATTTCTGCACTTGTACCTTCACTTGTAGGTGATGGTGATAAAGGACCTGCGATGGCGATACTGAATTTAGGTGCAGGACTTTGTGTGTTTGCTGGACCAGGATTAGTTGCGCTATTTTACGATAGTATTGGTGTTAAAGGCATGATGTATTTAATCTTTGGATTATATGTAGCAAGTGCAATTATGACACGCTTCTTAAAAACACCTGAAGAACGTGAAAAGCTCAATAAAAAAGAAGCAGTATAATAGAATATATAGAATTTAAACATAAGCTTTAAATGGCTTATCAAGCACAATACACTAATTTTTCATAGTGTATTGTGCTTTTTCTTTTCAATATAAGAAGGGATATTTAAGTTTATACATAATAAAGTATATTTATACTTGATTTATCTGAAAATTACGTTTATTATGTATATAAATCTTATAAAAACATTGGAGTGATGAAAATGGGGCGTACACAACAGCTTTAAATAAGTTACAAGTTTTTAAAGGGAAACACTTTTTAAAAACTTGCGATTTTTCAAAGGAAGAATTAAATACAATAATAGATTTTACTGGAGAGTTAAAAGAGAAGAAGAAACGTGGCATTCCTCACCCTTATCTTAAAGGTAAGAATTTAGCGTTACTCTTTGAAAAACCATCTACAAGAACACGTTCAGCATTTAGTGTTGCAGCGTATGATTTGGGCGCTTATCCAGAATATTTCGGTCAAGGAGACATTCACTTAGGTGTGAAAGAATCTACAGCGGACACTGCCAAAGTATTAGGTAGTATGTATGATGGTATTGAATTTAGAGGTTATCATCAAAAAGATGTAGAGACTTTAGCAGAACATGCTAATGTACCAGTGTGGAATGGATTAACGAATGAGTGGCATCCGACGCAAATGATTGCAGATTTCTTTACATTAAAAGAAAATTGGGGAACTTTAAAAGGTAAAACATTAACTTATGTAGGCGATGCCAGAAATAATGTAGCACATGATTTACTTGTTACTGGTGCTATATTAGGCGTTAATGTTCATATCGCTGCCCCTAAATCTTTACAACCAGATGAAGACATTCAGTCATTAGCCAAGGAGTATGCTGTCCAATCACAGAGCGAAATCTTAATTACTGATAACGTTCAGCAAGCTATTTACCACACGGATGCTATTTATACAGATGTATGGTTCTCAATGGGAGAAGACCAATCTGTTTTAGAATCACGTATTAATGAGTTGTTACCGTACCAAGTAAATGAATCTATGCTATTAAATACAATGAATCCTGAGGTTATCGTGTTACATTGCTTGCCAGCTTTTCACGATTTAAACACCGAAGTAGGACAGCAGATTTATGAGAAATATGGATTGTCTGAAATGGAAATCACGGATGAAGTGTTCCAAGGTAAGCACGCTGTTATATTTGATCAAGCTGAAAATAGATTACATTCTATAAAAGCAATTATGGCAGTGACTCTAGGTGATATTTTTTAATCTAAGTAAATGACGATAGAATTTTATGGAAATATGGTTCTATTATTTCAAAAAAGACCAATGAAGTTATGTACTTCATTGGTCTTTTTTTGTAGTTAAATAAAGGGTTTTCAAAAAATATATTTATAGTTAATGAAAATAATTTTCATTAACTATAAATATATTGATTATTATTTTCTATAGCTGTATATTGATGGATAATAGGAGGTCGATCAATTATGAGTAAGATATTTGAGAAAGCACAACAATTCGGTAAATCCTTTATGTTACCAATCGCAATTTTACCAGCAGCCGGCTTATTATTAGGGATTGGTGGGGCATTAAGTAACCCAAATACAATTAAAGCATATCCTATGTTAGACATAGAATTATTGCAGAATATATTTATTTTAATGTCATCCGCAGGTAATATTGTTTTTCAAAATTTACCTGTCATTTTTGCAGTCGGTGTAGCAATAGGCTTAGCAAAAAGCGACAAAGGTACAGCAGGGTTAGCAGCCATGTTAGGTTTCCTTATTATGAACGCTTCCATGAATGGGTTGTTAACGATTACAGATACATTAGCAGATAGTAATTTAGCAAAAGCAGGTCAAAGTACGGTACTTGGGATACAAACCGTGGAGACAGGTGTGTTCGGGGGTATTATAACTGGTGTGATGACAGCGCTTTTACACAATAAGTTTCACAAAATATCTCTGCCTCCATATTTAGGATTCTTTGGCGGTTCGCGTTTTGTACCTATTATAACAGCGTTAGGATCAATCCTGTTAGGTGTTGTAATGTTCTTTGTTTGGCCTACGATTCAAGGATGGATATTTGGAGTAGGTGGGATTGTAGATAAAACAGGAGCTATTGGGACATTTTTCTTTGGTTTCATTTTAAGACTACTCGGGCCATTTGGTTTACATCATATTTTCTATTTACCATTTTGGCAAACTGCACTGGGAGGGTCTTTAGAAGTCAAAGGTCAAATGGTACAAGGAACACAAAATATCTTCTTTGCTCAGTTGGGAGACCCTGATGTAACTAAATATTATTCTGGCGTGTCCCGGTATATGTCTGGTCGATTTATTACAATGATGTTTGGATTGTGTGGTGCCGCGTTAGCAATCTATCACACTGCCAAACCAGAACGTAAAAAAGTCGTTGGAGGATTAATGTTATCTGCAGCTTTAACATCATTTCTAACTGGTATAACAGAACCACTCGAATTTAGCTTTTTATTTGTGGCGCCAGTGCTTTATGTTATACATGCATTTTTAGATGGCTTGGCTTTTATGATGGCAGATATTTTTAATATTACAATCGGCCAAACTTTCAGTGGTGGATTTATTGATTTTCTATTATTTGGTATATTACAAGGCAACGCTAAAACGAACTTCTTATGGGTTATCCCAATAGGTATTGTTTGGTTTATTCTTTATTACATTATCTTTAGATTTTGTATTACGAAATTCAATTTCAAAACACCTGGACGTGAAGATGGTGAAGCGGCTGAGACTGTAGAAGTAACTGATCGCGCTAAAACAATAATCCAGGGTTTAGGTGGCAAAGAAAATATAGATGTTGTGGATTGTTGCGCCACAAGATTACGGGTTACTTTAAAGACAGATAAAGATGTGGATAAAAAAGTCTTAGAATCAACCGAAGCAAGAGGCGTTATTCAAAAAGGGAACGGCGTACAAATTATTTATGGACCACACGTTACAACAATTAAAAATGAAGTAGAAGAATTGTTAGAAAATAATTAAACGCAATCATATTCCATTTACCATTCATTTAAAGCTTATTTGATAAAAGAGGAATAATTATGTAATATAGGTTATTAAATGTTTATTATTAAAAGATATAGTGATTTCAGAAAGAATGGGGTAGAAAAATGAATATTATAAATTTGAAAGACCGTACCATGGCGAGTCAATATGTTGCTACAGAACTTTTAAAACAAGTGAAGTTGAAACCTGATACTGTCCTAGGTCTTGCAACAGGAAGCACAATGTTAGATGTTTATAAATATTTAGTAGAATTGATTGATATAAATCAAGTAGATTTAAACGAAGTAGTTACATTTAATTTAGACGAATATATTGGGCTATCAGCTGAGCATACACAAAGCTATCATGTTTATATGAATGGACATTTATTTAATCATAATCACACATGGAATAAGGAAAACATTTATTTGCCTAAAGGCGATGCTGAAGATCCAGTAAAGGAAAGCTTAGAATATGAGCAAAGTATAAAGAAGGCTGGACCAGCAGACATTCAAATTTTAGGCATTGGTGAAAATGGACATATCGGCTTTAACGAACCATTTTCGTCTTTTGAAAGTGAAACAAGAGTTGTAGATTTGACTGAATCAACAATCAAAGCAAATAGCCAACATTTCGATAAAATTGACGATGTACCTAAACAAGCCATATCAATGGGCTTAGCTTCTATCATGAATGCCAAACGTATCATTTTAATTGCATTTGGTAATAATAAGAAAGCTGCCATTCAGCAATTATTGAATGGAGAGGTATCAGAATCACTGCCTGCTTCAATATTGCATCAACATCCTAATGTAGAAGTTATAGTTGATGACGCAGCATTAAATTAAATAACAAATCAGAACCCAGTACAAGTTGGAAATTGTACTGGGTTTTAATTTGTTTTGTGAAGCACTTTAAATTTTTGGGGCCTTAATTATTTTTCCTTCAATAAATATAATTTATATAACCATTTTTTATTGGGATTATAAAATCACCAATATATTCTTCAACATGCGCATTGAACCCTTTTTTAAACTGTTGGACACCATAATCTGCGGAATGTTTACTGAAATCACCAGTAATACCATAAAAATTATACCTCGGTATTTTATGCTCGATAGCAAATTTAATCATACTCCATTGTAAACGATAAGAACCCATAAACTGGTTGTATTTAGGGTTGGAGCCACTAGAAAGGTAATAAACTTCATCTTTTGTATAGATGTAAAACGCTGCAGCTAAATTTAATATTTTTCCTTCTTTTGAAATTAAATCAGTAGTTTCTTTAATTTTTCTATCATAACTCATTTGTTGTTGTGACAATTGTTTTAATTTCGATTTCACTTTTTTCGAATTATTATGATTCTGTAACTTGTTTTCTAGATCTTTAATTTCTGAAATCAGTTGATCGTTTTTAGTAAGTAATTGTTCTTTATATGTTTCTAAATTAATATAAGCCAACTTTAGCATTGAATTATCACAATAAATTTTTTGCATCTCTTCAAAATATTGTTTATCTCTAAATTTAAAATTATGCTTTTCTTCCGCCATTTGAAAAAGTTGAAAAAATATATCAGTTTCTGAAATGTCTAGAGTTCTTATTTTTACACCCATTTCATAGGTTTTCTTGATATTTCGACGAGTTTGGTAATCCATCTCTTTTAATAGTATATCTTTACTTTTATCCTTTAAATTTAATACGGATAACCATCGTATCTGACTTGTCATAGAATACCCCACACTATACCCTTGATGTGTATAGCCTAATTTTTCTATAGTCATCTTGAAGTTATTGTTGTCATAATGTTTAAGTATATTTCCTTCAGCATCACGAATGTTTTCTAAGATATATGGGTCTATCAAAGCAAATAAAGCATGCTTCTTCTTTAAATATAATTTTAAATTTTTAAAGAAAAATTGAACTAATGTATGATTATTATAATCTAAGACGGGACCTCTATGAGAATAAAAATATTTAAAAAATCGTAAGGCACTCGCTTCTGTTAATAAGCATGCGGCAACAACTTTGTTTTCTGATTTTACTCCAACTAAATGTGTATCTTTTTTAACCTTTTGTCTATAACAATAGTGAGTGTGAGACTGAGTATAATGCGCAAAATGTTGGTCAATAAATTCACTAAACTCTTTAGATGTTAATTCTACGAAGTTCATTTTTTCACCTATTTCTTATATGGTAAGAAACCTGGAGATTAATCCAGGTTTCAGGGATCTAGTGGAATTTAGCAGTTAGTAAATATAATTGTATTGAGAAGCTTGAGATTTTGATAATGTTCTAGTTCCATAGCCTAACCTTACACTGTAATTATATTCTGATATTTTTATACTTCCGTTTTTATAAACTTTTTCAACAAATGCAACATGGCCGTAACCTCCGCCACCTTTAGAAGTTTGCAATATTGCACCTGCTAAAGGTTTTTTACCAGTAGAGAAACCTGCTCTTCTAGCTTCGTACAGCCAATTTTTTGCATGAGTAAAGCTAGAAGGAAGATATCTTTTGATTTGATTTCTTTTATTATGTACATACCAGGTACAATTATTTTTCCAGTGGTAGTTAGCTTGTGGCGATTTAATAGGCCTAGGATATTTATCGATTGCAGCTGCTTGGGCTTCATGTTTGACGTAGGTGTGGGAACTTAAGTTGAAGTTCGTTATTACATTAAATAAAAGCGTGGATAAGAAGATGCATACAATTACTTTTTTGAAGTTCATTCATTACACTCCTTGACACTAGATCCTCGGTTACATAATATATTAATACAATTTTGTATTCAATAATTATATAATAGTCCAAAATTTTAACTAGGTCATATTTAAAAAATACATATATGAAAAGATAAAAAGGTCATTCAATTATTACGCTTTATGAACTTATTTTACAAAGAGGAACGCCACAACTTAAGGAATTGCGGCGTTTTAATAACATATTTAAAATTGAGCGTTGTTGAGTAAAGGTAGTTTATTTGAAGGTAGTATATAATATGGCTAATTTACGAACATTAGTTGTAAGGAGTGAAATTTGTTAATATTTAAGAAAATATATTTAATTATCTTGAATAACTAATTATTGTTTATATTGAAATCTCATGCTTGTTGAAATAGTAAATGTTGAAGTTAATTTTATAACTAAGTTAAATTAAATTAGTTATAGAACTAAACCAATGATAGAAGCAGAAATGATTGATGCAAGTGTAGCACCTAGTAATAAACGTAACGCGAATGATGCGACTTTATTTCCTTGTTCACCATTAATTCCTTTAATTGCGCCTACGATAATTCCTAATTATCCTTTTTATAGAACTATGGAAAAATATAATTTATATTTAGAAGAACAAGAAGCAAATGGTATAAAAGAAGTTGAAGAATCAAAATAAAAGGAGTAGATAATATGGTCAAAAGATTATTGAGTGCAAATACTTCAGATATTGTGAAAATGTCAGCAGAGGAATTGAAACAAAGTATTAAAGCAAGTGATGGACGTGTAGTGTTAGCAGAGAATGTTGTAACACGTACACCCGTTATCCCAGATATCACTAATGCAGAACTTTCACGTGCCTTTGGTGCCGATTTAATTTTATTAAATGGGCTAGATGCATTCGATCCCAAAGTAGTAAACATAGATGAACAAAAGCATGTGATTAATGAGTTGAGACGCCTTGTTGGAAGGCCTATTGGTGTCAATTTAGAACCTGTAGATGAGCATGCGCATATGGCAGAAGAAAAATTGAATATTGCTCAAGGGAGACAAGCAAGCCCACAAGCAGTACAAGCTTTAGAACGATTAGGAATAAACTTTATTTGTATGACAGGCAATCCAGGGACAGGCGTCTCTAATGAAAAAATTGTAGGTGCTATTGCTGAGACTAGAGCAAACTTTTCAGGATTGATAATAGCTGGGAAAATGCATAGTGCTGGCGTTGATGAACCTGTAATCACAAAAGGCTATGTAGAAAAATTTATTAAAGCGGGTGCCGATATTATTTTAGTGCCATCTATAGGAACGGTTCCTGGTTTTGATGAAATTCAACTCAAAGAAATAGTAAAAGCAGTGCATCATCATGGTGGGTTAGTAATGTCAGCGATAGGAACGAGTCAAGAAAGTTCTGATGCCAGTACAGTTAGAGACTTTGCGATTCGTAATAAAATATGTGGTGTTGATATTCAACATATTGGCGATGCAGGTTATGGTGGTTTAGCACCAGTTGAAAATATTTTTGAATTAAGTAAAGCGATACGTGGGCAACGTCATACATTATCAATGATAGCAAGATCAATTAATAGATAGGGTAAGGTATATATAATGGAAGGGATATATGCAGCTAAGAAAAAAGCGTTTGATGAAGCGGAATCCAAATTAAAGCAAGCGGAAACATCATTACTAGAAGCGCATCATATACAAACAAATATGTTAACAAAGGAAGCACAAGGCGAAGATATACAGATGACGCTTTTAACTGTGCATAGCCAAGACCATTTAATGACAGCAATCACATTTAAAGATATTGCCCAGGAAATGATAGAGTTATATAAAGAGATAAAACAATAATCAGATATATGACGTTAACCATAATTTAAAATAAACCAAGTGCTAAAAAAGCATTTGGTTTATTTTATTTATATTTATTAACTTAACTAGAAATTAATAAATAAAAGTGTAAAATATACGTAATGCATTTTATAATTTAAAATAGTGTCTTTTTTATTTAGATGTGCAACTTTTCGTATTATAAGACGAAATAGATTACACATCCACAAACATAAGAAAGCGGTTACAATATAACTGTAAGGAGGTTGCTGATGTGTTAAGCAAGAGACAACATCATATATTAACATGCTTACTTGAACAGGAAACCTTTATTCAAATTCATAATTTAGCAACGCAGTTCAATGTATCAGAGAGAACGATTCAATATGATCTCGAATACATTGAAAGTATGGAAGATAAATTAGATTTAACGATTTACCGAAATAAAAATGATGGTATAAAGATTACAACAACAGCTGAACAGTTGGCTACAATAGAGCCAAAATATATGGCGACATCACTGCATTATTCGAGGGAAGAACGTATCTTGTATATCACTTTGAAGTTGTTTGAATCAATAGAGCCAACCTCATCCCAAGTGTTAGCAACATTGGTTTCAGTAACACGTCGTACCATTGTTGAAGATTTGAAAAGTGTGCAATCTTGGTTAGAAAATAATGATTTGCGTCTTGAGTATAGAAAAAATAAAGGATTTGTCATTCAAGGGGAAGAAAATGCTTATCGAAAAGCTTATGCCACACGTGTACATGAATATTTTCAAACACATACACATCAAATGGGACATCAACTTTTTTCTAATAAAGAGTTAGAGCAAATTCGTTTAACAGTAACATCTATTTTAATAGATGCTAATTATCAATTAGTTCAAAGCGCAATTGATGGATTAATTTATCACATTCTTATTGCTATTCACCGTGCAAGGGAACATTTTGTTTTTGAAATACCTGACACTGAATATGTAAAGCTTTCTGAAACAGAAAAGTTTCAAATTGCACTTCGAATTAAAGAAAAATTAGAAGCGATTTTTCATATTCATTTCCCTAAAAGTGAAGCAGCTTTTATTACGCTACATTTATTAGGGGCTAAAACAACAGAGTTAAATGAACTTAATCAAGAAGTAGATGAATTAGAGATTTTGACAGAACAATTAATTGAACGAATGAGTGGAGACTTAGGATTAGACTTAATGTCAGATCGTAAGTTGTTAAATGGTTTAATCGTTCATTTGAGGCCAACTATTCATAGGTTGAGATTCGATATGAGTCATGTAAACCCATTAAATGATGAAATTTATACACAATACCCACATATAATTGAAGGTATCAAAAGACATTTATGGGGTATTGAAGAAAATTATAAAATCAATTTTACCGATGACGAATTATCTTATATTACATTACATTTTGCGTCTGCAATTGAACGAATCTCAGCGATTACAACGAATGCTATTAAAGTTATTTTACTCTGTGGATCAGGAATCGGAACCTCTCAATTATTGAAAAGTAGAATGGATCATATCTATCCAGAACTTGAAATTGTTGATGCGTATTCTATATATGAAATAGACGAAACCATGTTGAAGCATGAAGGTATTGACTACATTATTTCAACGGTGCCATTTGAACAAGCAAGTGTACCTGTTATTAGAGTCTCACCATTTTTAAACAAAGAAGATAGAAACAAGTTAAATGAAATTATTAACCATTCAAGAGAGCGATATGTAAATGAAGTCAAAGGCATGGGACCAACCTTACAAGAAGTATTACCGAAATCTAGAATATTAACGCAGCAGCAAACACTTTCGAGAAATGATGCAATTAGATGTTGTGTAGCACCGCTTGTAAATGACCGAGTTGTCGATGAAGCATATGCTATGGACATTATCGAACAATTAGACGCGTTCGGACCTTATATGGTTATCAGTCCACATATTGCTTTGATTCATGCAAAACATAAACATGTCAATGAGGCTGTGGGTTTTAGCTTTGTTCATTTTGAAAATGGAATTAAATTTAATCATCAACAATATGATCCAGTTCATATCGTTATTACATTGGCAACAGAGCAACCGCAAATACATTTAAATGCTTTGCGTCAGTTTAGTGAATTAATTATGAATGAGCATTCTAGGGAAACATTGTTTTCTGGAAACTTAGCAGACATTTTGTCTTGCATTCGTGAAGTAAGCCAATATTAAGGAGGGGATAAAAGATGAGTTCGGAAATCTTGTCATCAGATAAAGTACAAATACTCGATCAAGTAGACAATTGGAAACAAGCAATAGAGCTAGCATCTCAACCTCTACTAAATCAAGGGTACTTTAAACAAAATTACATAAAGGCGATGATTGCAAGTGTAGAACAATTGGGACCTTATATTGTAATAGCACCTGAAATAGCAATTGCACATGCTAGGCCAAATGATGATGTAAAAAAAATAGGATTAAGTTTATTGAAATTGAATAACCATATTAATTTTTCTGAAGAAGGACATCATGCTTCTCTCGTATTTGTGTTAAGTGCCGTTGATAATGAGGGACATTTAGAAATCTTAAGAAACTTGGCAACGATATTAGGAAATCAAGATACAGTAAATCAATTATTAAAAGCGACAGAAGTTGAAGAAATAATAAATATAATTCAAGGAGAATGATAAAAATGAAGATTTTATTTGTATGTGGTCACGGTTTAGGAAGTAGTTTTATGGTAGAAATGAATGCACAGGAAGCTTTAAAAAATTTAAATGCACCTTCAGATATTAAAGTTGAACATAGTGACGTAATGTCTGCGAGTCCTGATATGGCAGATTTATTTATTTGTGGTAGAGATTTAGAAGAAAATACAAAGAATTTGGGAGACGTTATAGTATTAGATAATATTTTAGATAAAGAAGAGTTACAAAATAAATTAAATGAAAAATTAAGTGATTTAAATATTTTATAAACTATAAGTAAGGGGGTATTGTTATGAAACCTATACTAGATTTTATCGTTGATATCTTGAGTCAACCTGCGATATTAGTTGCCTTGATTGCTTTGATAGGTCTAATTATGCAGAAAAAATCAGCTACTGATATTACGTCCGGTACGATTAAAACAATATTAGGGTTTCTAGTATTGAGTGCAGGGGCAAACGTAGTTACACAATCACTTGAACCATTTGGAAAAATATTCCAACATGCTTTTGGTGTACAAGGTGTTGTACCTAATAATGAAGCGATTATTTCAATAGCTTTAGAACAATATGGTACAACAGCAGCATTAATTATGGTGTTTGGCATGATGGTTAATATTATTATTGCGCGTATTACAAATTTAAAGTATATCTTTTTAACAGGTCATCACACATTTTATATGGCAGCCTTTTTAGCAATTTTATTGTCAGTAGGCAATATTACTGGGACTTTGACAGTTGTCATAGGATCAATTATTTTAGGCCTGATTATGGCGATGTTGCCAGCGTTAGCTCAACCAACGATGAAGAAAATCACTGGTAGTAACCAAGTCGCTTTAGGTCACTTTGGTACGATTAGTTATTGGGCAGCTGGAGAAGTTGGAAAGCTATTTAAAGGTAAATCTAAATCAACAGAAGAAATTAACTTCCCTAAAGGATTAGGATTTTTAAGAGAGAGTACAATAAGTATTTCATTAACAATGACATTACTCTATTTTGTAGCAGCATTATTTGCTGGACCAACTTTTGTACATAACGATATTAGTGATGGACAAAACTTTATCGTATTCTCATTGATACAAGGGGTTACCTTTGCAGCAGGTGTATTCATCATTTTGACTGGGGTACGTTTGATATTAGCTGAAATTGTACCAGCATTTAAAGGCATTTCTGAAAAGTTAGTACCAAATACAAAGCCAGCTTTAGACTGTCCAATTGTCTTCCCTTATGCACAAAATGCTGTGTTAATCGGTTTCTTTGTCAGCTTTATTGTGGGTGTATTAGGTATGTTTATTCTGTTCCTATTTGGCGGTGTTGTGATACTACCAGGCGTCGTAGCTCACTTCTTCCTTGGTGCAACTGCTGGTGTATTTGGCAACGCACGCGGTGGCATCAGAGGTGCGGTTGCAGGCTCTGCATTAAATGGTTTGTTAATCACATTCTTACCATTGCTGTTTTTACCTTTCCTAGGTGAACTTGGCGGTGCAGCAACTACTTTCTCTGACACAGACTTCCTTGTAGTTGGTATTGTGTTTGGTAACATTGCTAAATATGTAGGACTCATAGGTATTATTGCGTTAGTTGTAATCTTAGCGGCAGTAGCTATTTTATTACAAAAACGTGTAAGTCGAAAAGAAGCGGAAGAATAGCAAAAATTAGCTTTAATAAAGATATTTTACAAATATGAAAATAAAAGCAGACAAACATCTTTTTATCAATTGTGTTTGTCTGTTTTTTTGTGATTGTATTGAATGAAATACTTAGTGAGTTGTTAAAAATATGTTAATATACAAGGTACACAGTACACTTGTGCAAAATATAGAATGGTCAAATAAAGTTTCATTATGATAAAAACTAAATAAGTTTATATAGCACGTTATTATTGAAACTGGTAAATATATTGGGGGGATTAGGGATGTTGTATACAGTTACATCAACATTGCCACCAGTTCATGGGGGTAGAACGAAAGCATTGTTAAACCGTATTCAATTAATGTATGAAGATTTAAATGAAAAAAATACGATATTAACGACAAATTATAATCCGAATTATCAAGAGGTTATAGCGTCGTTTGTGGAAAATAATAAATTAAATGCTGAAATCGAAGTCGAAAATATATATGATTGGCTATCTGATTTTAAATTATTAAATAACCCACATACGTATAATGGAAGTGTGAAATATCATGAAGTCGAACGTGAAATAGATGGGCTTACAAGTGAAATACGTAATAATAAGGATGTAGTCCGTTATTATAATGAGGAGACGTATTTTTTATATAGAAAGTTTAAGCCAGGGACAAATATTTTGGAATTCGAAGATTTTATGACACCATATTGTAAAAAAAGAGTAGAGAGACATCTATATAATACTTATGGTCAATTACATAAAAAAGATTATTTTTCAACTAAAAATTATGGGAAAATTGCTGAAAAATTTTACGATACAGAAGGCAATAAATACTGTGAAAAGTTTTTTTCAGATGATAAGCATGGGAAGCTATTGTTAGTTCAATTATATAAAGATGGACGGCATTTTAAAGCATTTGAGAATGAAAAACAGCTTTTCCAATATTATTTTCAAAGTCGTCTAAAGGATGGAGATATTGTTTTTAATGACGCAAGACTTTTAGATGAAGCGTTGTTGCAGCAAACGAATAAAACGACAAATGTTTTAGTATTTCATAGCTCTCATTTAGCGAAAAGTGTGAAAAAATCTTATGAATTTGCATTAACACATTCAAAAGATGTCGCTAAATATATCGTGTTAACTCATCATCAGAAAGAGGAAATACAAAATGAATTTCCTATTGAAGATAAACGTTTTGCTGTGATACCACACTTTTTAGATGTTAAATCACCTTCAGATCAAGCATTAAGTTTTAAGGATCAATTTATCTATATTGGGAGATTCACAGTAGGAAAACAATTAGATCATCTCATTAAAGCTTATAAATTATTCCGTGAGGCTGGCTATACGAGCAAGTTAGTATTGTATGGTAAAGATGAAGAAAATCAATTAAAAATGATAAAAGGATTAGTAGAGGAATATGGTTTAAATGAATATGTTGAAATTAATGGCTTTACATCTAATCCACTAGCAGAATTTAAAGCTTCAAGAGCTTCTTTACTTACAAGTGCTTTTGAAGGATTTGGTTTAACAATTATGGAAAGTATTGCTGTGGGATGCCCTGTCATATCATATGATGTGAAATATGGTCCTAAGGAAATTATCGCTCATGGCCAAAATGGGTATCTTGTGGAACCTAATAATATAGAAGATGTAGCAAAACGCATGATGGAAATTATAGACACACCTTTAACGAATGTAAAAAATAATAAACGGTTAAAATATGAAGCTGCTGTTAACAATTATGCTGAATTATTGAAGCAACTAAAAAAGCAAGAAAGTAAATTAGGAAGTAGAATTATTCAAAC